>OGKA01002381.1_pt1 | contig 11963 bp, 10 predicted proteins | sample 1572211 | NCBI WGS metagenome assembly OGKA01 (sample SAMEA2582125, study PRJEB24529) | metagenome | biome: Human gut stool | place: China | collected 2011
TTACTGTATAAGTAAAATTTTTTTCATTTTATTTTCACATAATTATGCGTTCAAATTATCAATTTTTCGATATACAAAAAATATCGAGGCACCGTCACTCGAACAGTCCTCGATATTCTTATATATACTATTAAATTATTCTATTGAAAAGAATATTCATCATTTAATACTTTTGTAGTAGCGATAGAAGAATATATTAACTATTACAACAACAAAAGGATCAAAAAAACAAAATGGATGCCCCCTGTAAAATACAGGGAAGCATCCATGTGTTTAGATTACTATTTATCACTCTTTAGTTTTGACTGAATAATCTGCTCTACCATAAGCGCTGTACCCATAGTTAACGCTATAGGGAACAACATTTCTACAGAAAATCTTGAAAGCTCAAGCATAAATACACATGAGGTCATAGGCATTTTTTGTGCGAGTCCTAAAAATGCTACGGCACCGATAAAGGCAGCCATCCCCAATGATATAGGCGCTACAGCAATAGACCAAAGAGTCCCAAATACTATGGCTAGCGTACTCCCCAACATCATAGATGGAGTAATACGACCACCATAAGCACCTGCCGCTAATGCAAGTAGTACTGCTATCCACTTAGAACCAAATAAACCCAATGCATAGGTCCAAGTAATATCATTGGTAAAGGTCAATTCATTCCCAGCTTTACCGTTCCCAAGTATTTCAGGAAAATACATAGCTAACGCACCAATAAGTGTAAAGGCTACGATAGATATGGGGATCATAACAGGACTGCTACGATGAATAGCCGGTAACTTACTTTGTGTAATATTAAATAAAACTACACCTAAGGCAACAATAGCACCCAAGGCAATGGAGAATTCAACATAATGACTACCCAAGCTAGGTTGAGCCATTGTATATTGAATAACATCCCCTACACCTGCCTGTCTCGTTACAAAGGTTGCTAATCCACAGCATATAAGAGCAGCACTCATAGCGCGTATATTCCATGTAAGAAGCAATGTTTCCAACGTAAAAATCGCTGCCGATAAAGGTGAATTATAAACGGCCGCAAGACCAGCACCTGCTGCACAAGCAATCAATAATTGGCGATCTTCTTGTTTTATGTCAAAGTGCTTAACTAAAAAAGTTGTAATCCCCGCACTTGCTTCACGAGGGGCTACTTCTCGCCCTAAAGGTGAACCTATAGCTACCGTAATAATTTGTAAGGTTGCATGTAAAACAGTAGTAATAGGATTCATATCCATCTTACCATATACAGCCGTTTTAATATCTACAACACCTTTACCATATCGGTGAATAAGTACCCAACCGACACCGCCTATAAGACCGCAAATAATCAGTGGTATCAATCGCTCTACTGGAGATACACGAGCTACAGCAGCGCCAAAACTCATATGATCAGCAGCAGAATAATGATATACAAAGTGCTGAATACCATGTAATAAATGTGTATAAGAAGCCCCTACCAATCCCGCTATAAATCCAACGATAATTATGAGGCCTATTAAACGTTTATCAAATGCCATACTTACTCCATTGCTAATACGACTTCGCCTATTTCTAATGTTTTCTTAACATCTATAATACGTTGATTAGATGATCCTCTAAATCGCAATGCGGGATCTTTGAGTTCATCTACAAAGCGACCATCTACGAGAATATCAATTTCATGTAATAAAGCGCTTCTCAACTCATCTTCTAAGATATCATCTATTGTATAACCTGAATAGGCCCAAATTTTCTTTTCTGGTACCGCCGCACGAACTGCCCGCACCACCGGCAATAAACCTTGTACATTTTGGAACGGTTCCCCACCTAACAAGGTTAAACCTGAGCATGTTGGACTTTTCACATAGGATACAACTAAATCAGTTTCAGATTGAGTCCACTCCTTACCGGCATTAAAATTCTGGTATTCTTCATTAAAACAGTTATAGCAACAATGTGTACAACCAGTTACGAATATAGATGTACGAATACCTTCCCCATTGGCAATATCATATTGTCTTATTTGCCCATATCTCATAATTACCTCCATAATAGTGATTATCAACTTTGATTAACACCATATAGATATATTTCTATTTCTTACAAACGCAGTAAAAGCTGTGCCTTAAGCACAGCTTTTACCATGTATTTATAGAAACTATAATTCTAATAATTTTAAATGTGCATTACACGATCTTTGATTTCTTTCGTACGCCCTTCATTCCAGAAATTTTCACCTAGGTAACCACATGTACGACGAATTACAGTTAATTTATCGCGGTTTGTATTGTGGCAACGTGGGCATTCCCATTCATTATTCTCGTTTACCTTAATTTCACCATCAAAACCACATTCGTGACAATAGTCAGACTTGGTATTGAATTCAGCATAAGAAATATGATCATAAATATATTGAATCATAGTCAAAACAGCTGGGATATTATTAGTCATATTCGGAATTTCCGCATAGGAAATACAACCGCCAGTCGATTTCTTTTGGAATTCAGATTCAAAATTAAACTTATCAAATACATTGATTTCTTCACGAACATTAACGTGATAGCTATTAGTATAATATCCTTTATCGGTGATATCTTCAATTACACCAAAGCGAGCACGATCTAGAGAAGAGAATCGATTTGTTAAGCTTTCAGCAGGTGTACCATATAAACCAAAGCCAAGATTATGTTTATCATGCCATAGATTGATAGCATCATTTAAACGATCCATAATTTTCATGGCGAATACACGACCTTTTTCACCTGTGTTAGACTCACCAGTAATCAATCGAGTTGCTTCATAAATACCGATGTAGCCAAGAGAAATCGTTGCATAACCACCAGTAAGGAAGCGAGCGATTTTTTCTCCTTTTTTTAGGCGCGCAATAGCACCGTGTTGCCAATGAATTGGCGATACATCACTCACTACATCCTTTAATAAGTTGTAACGTAATAGTAATGCTTTTTCAGCTAATTCAAGACGTTTATCTAAAATTTCAAAGAATCTTTCTTCACTACCGCGAGCTAAGATGCCAATTTGAGGTAAGTTCAAACTTACAACGCCCATATTAAAGCGACCATCAAATTTATAGTTCCCCTTTTCATCCTTCCAAGGAGATAAGAAAGAACGACATCCCATTGGGCTAAATACATTACCTTCATAGTTTTCCTTCATCTTCTTAGCGGAAATGTAATCTGGATACATGCGTTTAGCCGTACATTGTGCAGCAAGTTCAGTTAAATAGTAATATGGACTATCAGGCGTTACATTATGTTCATCAAGAACATAAATCAATTTAGGGAATGCTGGCGTAATATATACATCAGCTTCATTTTTTACACCCTTAATACGTTGGCGCAAGATCTCTTCTGTAATAAGAGCAGCCTCTTTAGCGTATTCATAATCAGGTTTAAAATACATGAACAATGTAACAAATGGAGATTGACCATTTGTAGTCATCAATGTATTGATTTGATATTGGATAGTTTGGATGCCATCCTTAACCTCTTTACGCGTACGTTTCCACGCAATTTCACGGGCTTTTTCCATATTTGGTTCCATCCCGTAAATCTCAACTTGTTCTTCAATAACATTGTTAAGGATTTTTTCGTAAGATTTACGTACGAATGGCGCCAAAATGCGATCGATACCATTAATACTTTGACCGCCGTATTGACCAGATGCAACTTGGGCAATAATTTGCGTTGTTACTGTACATGCAACTTGGAAGGATTTAGGTGTATCAATTTTCTTACCATTGATAACCGTACCATTTGTTAGCATATCTTCCAAATTGATCAAGCAACAGTTAAACATAGGTTGGATAATGTAATCCATATCATGGAAATGGATAGCACCACTATCATGGGCTTCTAAAATATCTGTAGGAATTAATTTACGGCGAGCGATATCCTTAGATACTTCACCAGCGATTAAATCACGTTGTGTAGATACAATGGCAGCATCCTTATTAGAATTTTCATCGAGAACGCTGACATTACTGCGATCTAATAAACCGATTACATCATCATCAGTAGTATTTTGACGACGTTTAAAAGCTTGAACAGCTTTGTAACCTTCATAGGCACGTGCCGTTGCAGGATTATGATACTCAATCAACTTATAATACACTTGATCTTCAATAGCATAAATTGTCATGTCTTTTTGGAGCTTTGTAGCATATTCTTCAATTTCATCAGCAATACGCTGTGCCAACCCCTCTTCGTACAACCCTGTACTACTATGCTCAGCTTTTTCTATAGCCAAAGCAATTTTGTTTTTGTCGAAAGGTACCTTTGTACCATCCCGTTTAATGACCTGCAACATATTGGCAACCTCCCCATTTTGTTACCGCTGAAATATATGTTATGACAAAGAAAAAAGTATGGTATACCATACTTTTATAAATTTATATGTAAAAACGTAAAGAATTATTAGTAAACTCTCTATTTTTACCGCTAACTCAGTATACTATATATGGTGGTTGTTTTCAAGAACAAATACTATATAAAGTAAAAATAGGCTCTTTCAGCCATGCTAATATAGCATGAATAAAAGAACCTATTTAAATTATAATGTAAACCCAAATAGACGAGTCAAGAAGTTAGATTTTTGACCTACCCAACTAGGAGGAACAGTAGGATAGAATGTGCGATCAGCTAAAAGATCGCGCTCATTGAGATGAATATTTGGCAACAAATCTTTTTTGTATGTACTGTCTAATTTAGAAATAGCTTCTACATACCCTTGATGCGCTTGTACATCACTTTCATTGCAATAACCAGTACCAAAGAAATGAATTAATCCATTACGATATAATTCGATTGCTCTATGATAATTAGCATTACTATGATTAAAGGATGCCATGTTACATTGAATTAAAATCCCTTTATCTACCCATTCCAATAACTGTTCTGGCTTTGTAAATAATTGGCGATGCGTTTCTACTTCACTAATAATAGGAACAATGTCCATATCTAGTAAGCTTAGCAACCATGCATTAATATGGTGAACTTTACTATTTTCAGGTAATGCTACTAACATAAAATGGCTATTACCCAACAGATACTGATTGCGATGAGCAACGATATATTCAATCATTTCATCACAAAGCAAAACGCGAGCACCACCATGAATAGTTACATCCACTTGTTGTTCCCCTACAGCAAGCTTCACATCATTCAATGTTGTTTCCATCTCATCCCATGTATTCATATCCATAGATACGGTTACATCAGGTGTACTAAAAATATCTGTAATACCTTGTTCAGCCAAGGATTTTATCATTTTTACTGATTCTGCCATTGTTTGTGGCCCTTGAGGCCCTAACACAGCTGGCAAAATGCAACCATGTAAGTCAACCACGCGATTCATATTCTTTCCCTTCTACTTACGATAATCCCTTACAGAAATCGTTCTCTTTATAAAGTTCATGTTTATCTCATTTATTTTTCATTTTCTATTCATGATTATATCAAGGGAAAAGTGGCTTGTACAGTGGTTTTTATATAAAAATAGATAAATTATAATATGTTCATTTAATATATTTTTTATATTTTCATGTTATCTTCATTAAAAATACCTCATAATCGCTAAGATTATGAGGTATTTTTACATATTTGTATATTATTAACAATTTAATTTTTAAATGTACTTCGTTTATACCTGATGTAATGGGCTAGCTTTACTACTAGAATACCAATAACGACACCAACAGTATCAATTAAAATATCAGAAAGTTGAGAGCTACGACCTGGTGAGAACAATTGTATAAATTCATCAAGACCAGCTATCAACATGCCTAAACCTATGGTCTTTATTACGGTACCGTATGTAATATATCGACGTAGAATCGTATATAAAACACCACCAAGGATTGTAAACTCTGTAAGATGGGCTAACTTTCGAACAATCCTATTCAAGGTCCATATATTTCCATGAAAGCCTAACTTATTTACTATAGGAGCAAAGATCTCTGCAAAGAGCAAGCTAATTCCATCTGAAGATCCGCCATTTTGCATCGAATTATCCCATATAAAAAATACAATTAGACCTAATAGAATATATAGTATCCAACGTTTCATATTACTCTCCTAAACGCCATAATACATATCTATCTTAATCGCGGTCAAAAATATCTCTTGTATAAACTTTATCCTTCACATCTTCTAAGCTCTTATCCCAACGATTAGCGACTATAACGTCACTAACACGTTTAAAATCTTCAAAGTTGCGAATAACAGGTGAATTAAAGAAATCTTCTGCATCAAGAGTCGGTTCATAAACAACTACGGCAATCCCCTTTGCCTTGATACGCTTCATTACACCTTGAATTGCAGATGCTCTAAAATTATCAGAATTCATTTTCATCGTCAAGCGATAAATACCAACAATTTTAGGATTCTTCCCTATAATAACATCTGCAACATGATCTTTACGCGTTCTATTAGCATCAACAATAGCAGAGATTAAATTTTGTGGAACATCATTATAGTTAGCTAATAATTGCTTAGTATCTTTTGGCAAACAATACCCACCATAACCAAAGGATGGATTATTATAGAAGTCTCCAATACGAGGATCTAAACAAACGCCATTGATGATTTGGCTTGTATTAAGGCCACGAACCTCAGCATAAGAATCTAACTCATTAAAGTATGCAACGCGCAATGCCAAATACGTATTAGCAAATAATTTAATCGCTTCTGCTTCCGTAGAGTCTGTATATAATTGAGGTACATGTTCCTTAATAGCACCATCAGCTAATAGTTGTCCAAAACGGCGGGCCCGTTCAGAGTCTTCCCCTACCACAATACGAGAAGGATGTAAATTATCATATAAAGCTTTACCTTCGCGTAAGAACTCTGGAGAGAATATCAAGTTCTCTGTATTAAATTCCTTACGCATTTGAACGGTGTACCCAACTGGCACAGTGGACTTAATAATCATAACAGCATCTGGATTAATATCTAATACTGTTTTAATAACTTGTTCTACAGAAGAGGTATCAAAAAAGTTCTTTTGAGGATCGTAGTTAGTAGGCGTTGAAATAATAACATACTCAGCACCTTTAAAAGCTTCTACAGGATCTAATGTAGCTTTAAAGTTTAACTTCTTAGTAGCTAAATACTCCTGCAATTCCGCATCTACAATAGGCGACTCTTTGCGATTTAGCATTTCAACCTTTTCAGGGATAATATCGAGGGCCACCACTTCATTATGTTGTGCTAATAAAACACCGTTTGAAAGGCCTACATAGCCTGTACCAGCAATCGCAATCTTCATTTATTTGCCCTCCGTCATGTAAAACTCTTTATACCATATAGCAAATTTCCGTAACCCTTCACGTAAAGATGTATTTGGCTTGAATCCAAAATCTTCTTCTAGAGCACTTGTATCTGCATAGGTAACAGGTACATCGCCTGGTTGCATCGCCACTAATTCTTTATGTTCTTCAAAATTATAATCCTCTGGTAATACGCCCGCAGCAACTAATTCTTCAGATAGAATACGCACAAAATCAAGTAAATTTTCAGGATGACTATTACCAATATTATAAATAGCATACGGAGGAACCGGTAAACCATCGGCACCGTTGCGACGTTCTGGAGCCGCACACATGACCTTAGATACGCCCTCTACTATATCATCGATATAGGTAAAGTCACGTTTACAGTTACCATAGTTAAAGATTTTTATAGTGCCACCGTTCCGCAACGTATTAGTAAAGCCAAAGTATGCCATATCTGGACGCCCCGCTGGACCGTACACAGTGAAGAAACGAAGCCCTGTACTAGGAATGTTATATAACTTGGCATAAGAATAAGCCAATAATTCATTTGATTTTTTAGTAGCCGCATACAGAGAAACTGGGTTATCTACTTTATGCTCTGTAGAGTATGGGATTTGTTTATTCGCACCGTATACGGAAGAAGATGATGCATAGACTAAATGCTCTACTCCACTTTCACCGTTATCATACGAATGACGACAAGCCTCTAATATATTGTAGAAACCAATAATATTAGACTCGATATAAGCATCTGGGTTTGTAATAGAGTAACGAACACCAGCTTGTGCTGCTAAGTTAACAACAACACGTGGTTTATAAGTAGAAAAGATTTCTTCAATAAAAGCCTTATCTGCAATATTACCTTTTTTAAAGATCCACGTATTTTTATTATCTTTGCTCATCTCATCAATTTGTTGCAAACGATAATCCTTTAAAGCCACGTCATAGTAATCATTAACAGAATCTATGCCGATAATTTGAGTTCCTTCTGCTTCAGATAAAAGGGACATAACAAGATTAGCCCCTACAAATCCAGCGGCTCCCGTTACTAGGATCACCGTATTGTTTAAATCTACATTTTTTGAAAGCATATGTACTCCTTTCATAGTTCTGTTAATTATGAGCGTCTTACTTTACGTAACACTTTATCAACGCCAGAAGTAATAATGGTACGCTCAGATGGAATGATACATAAAATAACCACATATAGTATTACGCATAACATCATACAAGCTATAGTCCACCACACCGCATCATATATATGTAAAACACTATACGCAATAGCGCCAACAATAGATGCGGTGATTAGATATACACCTATATTAGTAATCACACGTAAGGCACTCATATGGATAAATAATCCCAAGAAAATCATGGCAACCATTAACATTTCCATGCGTACTATTGAACGTGCATAGACAAATGTACTAAAGTCATACTGAATACAAATATAAATTACAGGTATTAATACAACTAAGTGCAATATTTGAGTCCAGAATGATAAATTAGGAACTCCTTTTGCACGGAATACTTCAGAAATCAAATTCGCTGTTACTGTCATAATAGCGGAACTCAAGGCCCAAGATCCCAATACAATACCTGCTAGTTTCCATTGTGGTCCCAATAAGAGATCAACAATAAAGTCTTGGAATACAAACAATCCTATTCCTATAGGCACTAAGAATAGAGCCATATAGCGTTGGAAGGTAAAGAATGTATTTGAAAATGCTTGTTGATCATTCTGAACTCGACTTAAGGCTGCAAATAATACAGGTGCCAAGGATGAAGTAGCCATGGCCATAACAGTCGTTACAATAGCCATAGGCATTTTGTATATTCCTAAATAATAGGCGTCTAAAAAGCGACTAATAATGAAGGTATCCACCCACGCTGTAAGCCAGATGGAAAATGCTTCAGCTAGTGACCATGCACTATAGCTGAACATCTTCATAAAGACCTGCCCACTAAAGAATAAATGGATTTGATTCTTCCTGCTCTTTAATAAGGCTAAAGCCGTGAACAACTGAGCCCCTAACATACCGGCGATTAACGACCAATAGTCATAGCCCATGAGTGCCATAGGTATGGATATCAATATAGGCGTTAGAATTGTAATGAGCCGGATATTAAGAAGAAACTTGAAATTAAAATCCCGTCGATATAGTGCCATCTGTACACTGCTAAAAGCAGATAGCGGAATCATGGCCCCCATTACAGCTAACGGTATACCTAAACCATCATTACCGACCAATATAGCCAACTCATCACGACCGATTATAATAGCCCCCCATAAGAGTAAAGAAAGCACTAAGTTGGCAATAAAAGCTACATCTGTAGCCTCCTGTTTTTCTTTATCACTTTCAAACTCATGCTGTACAAGAAACTTTTGAAATCCCGCATCAGCAAGCATCTCTGCAAAGGATATAACCATCATAATCGTTGCCAATATACCAAACGCCGTAGGCGCTAACATATGGGCCAATATTATATTTGTTAGTGGTGTAATAAGCTTTGCTAAAACCTCTGTTATGACAGACCATTTAGCAGCAGCTACTATTTTAGTATTCATTATTTTTTATTGATATTCTTAATGCCCCGCAAGAATAATTCATGGTGAGCTTCACATTCCAAGTAATTTTGAATTGCTAAATAACTTGTTTTTCCTAATAGGAGTTGCATTAATTTTCTACCAAATAATGCATTGATTGCACGTATAATAAATGATCTACCGATAAATTCACGTAAATAACGCTTTACATGTGTATCAGCAAAATCTTTATAGGCTTGTACTACAAAATGAGCATCTCTAATGTGTTCACTTCGTTGTTTATAGGCTGTCAAAGTTTCATCTGCTTCTGACTCAGTAGCTAAACGCGTTCCCAGTTCCGTACTACGAATTGGCACTTCAGAGATAATAAAACTATCCTTTGTTGCCTCTACACGGATTAATAAGGAATCTTTTACGAATTCCTTATGGTTTATATAAGATTCAGAATTAAAAATAAAGTTACCTTGACCATAAATAATGGTACCCTCACCATAATCTTCACGGGATCCTATACAATGACTATGTTGGCAAATTACAAGATTTGCCCCTTTATCAACAAATTTGCGGCAATATCTCTGGAGCATTGGCGATGGGTAGCGATAAAACTCCTTCCCACCATGATATAGAACGATAACATAATCACATGTTTTCTTTAACGCTTCTACATCATCAAAGCTGTCCAATACATCAAAGGGGTTGGCCCCCATTGTATGACAAGAAGCAACGGTAAACTCATGTTCTGCACATAGGTAAAATCCTATACGTATACCTTCTTTTTCAAAGATAAATGGCTTTTTAGCTGCTTTTACATTAGCACCAGCACCTGCATTTTTAATATCATGCTTTTTTAATAGCTCTAATGTAGTTGTTAACCCTTCTACTCCATGATCTAAGCAATGATTATTAGCCAGTGTTAAAAATATAGGCTCTAAAGCTTTATATCCGTAAATTGTTTTTGTGGGCGACTTTAAATTATTACCAAATTTATCAATCGGAGTAGATGCATCAGTTAAGGGCACCTCTAGATTAAACACATTTAAATCAGATTGATTAAAGAGGCCTAACAATTCTTTACCAACTAAAGCTTCTACATTACCAGTTTCAAATAATTCTCTGTTTATATCCGTAGGGACAAAATCAGCCCCGATGTACAGTTTCAAGGTGTAACCACTCTCCCAATTCATAATCTTTTGATATAGGACGAAACTTTTCTAATCCTGCACCAGGGAAGAACGTTAACTCTCCAATATACAGTCGTCCCTTTATTTCATAGAAATCAACACGTAAAAACGGACAATCCTTACTTAGCTCAGCTGTGAGACGTTTCATCTCCTCATACGTAGCTGGCTTCGGAAACTCCGTAGGTAATGGAGGATAATGACCAAAATGAATCCCCATAGGCTCCCAATCAATATTATAGAAGTTCATACGCGTTCCAGTCTTTGAAAAGCGATCTGAACATACTACAGTTAACTTTGGTTCTCCATGGAAGGAATACATCTTATAGTCTAATAAATCATCATTGCCCAATTCAGAAATATATTCTTCTGCTATAATACGACGCGGTACATTCTGATAAGCCCATTCTCTGGCAATTTTAGAATAATCACGTTTTAGAGATGCTCTTAACTTTGCTTTAGCTGCCTCTCGATCAAGGGATGACTTATCTTTACAAATAACGATGCCCCCACTATCATGTGTACATTTCAAAACAAATTGATTAGGCAATGCATCAAAGTCGATATCCTCTACGGAATCCCAAACAGCCAGTGTGGGAATTATATATTGATCGCCTACACGCTGAGAAATAAAATGTTTAGCCTCATGCTTATCTACCATTACTGTTTGTATAGGCTCTCTATAATTAACCTTTAGCCATTGTAACTTTTCGCTGAAAGTTTTTGGATTCTCTAAGTCTAAAGGATATCCCATGTATTTAGGAAATACCTTCTTTAAAAACTCTTCATCCGATAAAGAGTCATAATAACCCAATTTAATCAATACTCGCGTGCGATAGTAAGGTTTTGTTAAAAAGGACATGCCAACTTTACACAATTTGCTGAGCTTCATTTTTACGTCCTTTCCGAAGCAATTGCACCTCTAAATAAAACATCATCATATAAAAATATGTACTCTTACTTT
>OGKA01002410.1_pt1 | contig 11806 bp, 8 predicted proteins | sample 1572211 | NCBI WGS metagenome assembly OGKA01 (sample SAMEA2582125, study PRJEB24529) | metagenome | biome: Human gut stool | place: China | collected 2011
GGTAAAGATACTGATTGTGTCCGCGATGATTGTAAATTCCTTCCTCCGCCTGGCCAAGACCGTGAATCTCTTCCTCCTCTTTCCAGTCGAAAAATACCCTTGCACGATAACCGTCGCGCACCTTCTCCGGCTTCAGATTCTGAATAAAGTTACGCTCACCGTCAACTGTTTTTACACGGTTGATAACCGGCTTCTCACCTCCAGTTGTATAGCGTACTACGTCAATTTTTGTTAAATCTGCCTTATCCTGTATGCACCACCTGGTTCCGTCCGCGTGCTTCCACTCTATTCTTCCAGATGAAAGTTCCAGAGAGGCCAGAACTTTTCCAGTCTTTAGTTCCAGCTTTTCTTCGTTTTGCTCTGCTGCAAACTCAACTGCCGGATATTCCTTTTTCCATCTCTGTGTTGTTGCAAGCCACTCTCCACCTGCTGATACAGGAGCGATAGCTGTTGCCTGCTTATCAAGCTTTGTAAGAAAATCTTTAGCGTCTGCCCAAACAGCCTTATCAACGTGGAGAGTATGCTTCATCATTTCCGATTTATCAATATCAACCATAATAACCTTAGCTTCTCTTGCCCAGGTATCATAGCCGTAGCCGACCTGACGAATAGAAATTCTTGTACCGATAGCGATAACAAGGTCTGAATTTTGCACAGCAAAGTTGCCGGGGCGGTCACCCATATTGCCGCCCCTGCCAACATAAAGCTCGTCGTCATTTTCAATAAGGTCAACACTGTTCCAATATGTTACAACGGGAACATTAAGCTTTCTTATCGCTTTTTTAAATTCGTTATATCCGCCCGAAAGACGAATACCGCCGCCGGCATAAATAACCGGTCTTTCGGCTTTTCTTATCTCGTCAAGAACATACTCAACCTCGCTGTCAGCCACGTGCGGCGGAAGAAGAGCATCATCCTCTGACGCATTGTAAGTTTTAACAAGGTCATCTGTTTCAATAACAGTGCCCTGAATATCAACAGGGACATCAAGCCAAACAGGGCCTGGTCTGCCTGTTGTTGCAAGGTGCCAAGCCTTTTCGCAAGCATAGCGGATATCCATAGGGTCTTCAATCATAACCGCATACTTAGTCATAGGCTCAACAGATTTAACTATATCATACTCCTGGTCGCCGAGCGAACGCAGGTTAATTTCAGGATTTAAAGTTTTAGCATAGCGGGAAGTAGTTGTATATTTTACCTGACCCGAAACTATAAACATAGGAATTGAATCAAGCCAACCGCCGCAAACACCGGTAAGAGCGTTAATTCCGCCGGGACCCGATGTTACGCAAACAAGCGCAATTTTATTTTCAAGGCGTGCATAAGCCTCTGCGGCAATTGCGCAAGCCTGCTCATGATGATTATATGTGGTGTGCAAGCCTTCCTGATGGCCGAAAGCATCATTCAAATGCATTGCACCGCCGCCGACAACCGAAAAAGCGTCGGTTACGCCGTGGTCAACAAGAAACTGCGAAATATAATTTGCAACTTTAATTTTCATTACATAAATTCTCCCTTATGTCATTATTTATTATGGCGATAAGAAATTAAATAAAATCTCCATTCACAAAAGCAAGCCTTACCCTCAAAATTTTAAAAATCAAGAGGGCAAAGCCTTGCTTAAAAACATTTAAATTAAAGATTTACTGCCTCAATGATTGTTTTAGCCATATAATCAATCATTTCGTCAGTCATTCCCGGATATACACCAATCCAGAAGGTATTGTTCATAATGCTGTCTGTAACCGAAAGGTCGCCGATTACTCTGTAACCCTTACCCGACTTTCTCATTTCGTCAAATACAGGCTGCTTTGTAATATTGCCGGCAAAAAGCATTCTTGTTTGAACGCCGTGATCCTCGCAATACTGAACTACCGTATTTTTAGAGGTACCCTCTTTACAGGTGATAAGGAAACCGAACCATGAAGGAGTGCTGTTTTGGGCAGGAACAGGAAGAATAAGCTTATCGGATACAGCTTCAAGAGCCTTATGAAGTCTGTCAAAATTATGGCGTCTTCTTTCAACAAATGAAGGGAATTTTTCAAGCTGAGCGCAGCCTACTGCCGCCTGCATTTCAGTTGCCTTAAGGTTAAATCCAAAGTGTGAATATACATACTTATGGTCATAGCCGAGAGGAAGCTCACCGTATTGCTTATCAAAACGATGACCGCAAAGGTTGTCCATACCTGACGGGCAAACGCAATCACGTCCCCAATCACGCATTGAACGTGCAATCTTGTTAAGAAGCGGGTCGTTAGTATAAACAGCACCGCCCTCACCCATTGTCATATGGTGCGGAGGATAGAAACTTGATGTGCCGATATCGCCGATTGTACCGGTGAATTTTTCCTCGCCGTCAATTACATATTTACTGCCGAGTGCATCGCAGTTATCCTCAATAAGCCAAAGGTTATGCTTAGTACAAAAATCCTTAACAGCCTGAAGGTCAAAAGGATTGCCGAGTGTATGAGCAATCATAACTGCCTTTGTTTTATCGCTGAGTGCTGCTTCAAGCTGAGAAGCGTCGATATTATACTGCGGAATTGTTAAATCAACAAATACAGGAACTGCGCCGTACTGAATAATAGGAGCTACAGTTGTAGGGAATCCTGCTGCTACAGTAATAACCTCATCGCCTCTGTTTACTCTTCTGTCACCGAGAAGCGGCGAAGTAAGCGTTGCAAAAGCAAGAAGGTTTGCAGATGAGCCTGAGTTTACAAGTGAAACATATTTAACGCCGAGATATTTACCGAAGTCCTTTTCAAACTTATCGCAATATCTGCCGGCTGTAAGCCAAAACTCAAGAGCCGAGTCAACAAGATTTGTCATTTCTTTATTATCAAATACACGGCTTGCATAAGGGATTCTGTCGCCCTCTTTATATGGCGGCTTTGCCTTAAATTTGTCGCAGTATTCCGCAACCATTGCAAGTATTTCTTCTTTTGCCTGTTCCTCTGTCTTATTTTCTAACATTCAGTCAGTCCTCCAATTCAAAAAATTCATTAATTTGTTTATCCATAATAGCGGAAATATCTCCGCCGTCAAAATATACTTTGGTCCATTCAACAATCTTTTCAACTGCCTCTTCAACGCTCCAGCGTGGCTGCCAGCCGAAAACTGTTTTAACCTTAGTTGTATCAAGCCTTAAAAAGTTGGCCTCGTGAGGCGCATCAGCCTCGCTTACGTCCTTCCAGCTTGCACCGTCGCCCCAAAGCTTGCAGAAAAGAGTAACAAGCTCACCCGTAGTTCTGCAATCGCAATCATTAGGACCTACGTTATAATATCCCTCAAGTTCGTGATTTTTATATTGAGCCTCAACTATCATAAGATAAATTTTAAGCGGCTCGAGTACGTGCTGATAAGGCCTTGTCGAATTAGGATTACGAACAATAATAGTATCGCCTTTTTCAACCGCCCTTACACAGTCGGGAATAATTCTGTCATTTGCAAAGTCACCGCCGCCGATAACATTACCTGCCCTTGAAGTAGAAACAGCAACACGGCCGTCGGTAAAAAATGACTTTTTATAGCTGTGAGTAACAAGCTCAGAGCAAGATTTACTGTTTGAATAAGGGTCATATCCGTCAAGCGGCATATCCTCTGTAAAAGCAACGTTGGTTTCCTGATTTTCATAAACCTTGTCCGTCGTGATATTAAGGAAAGACTTAACGCAATCAAAAAGCCTTACACACTCGCAAATATTTACAGTGCCCATTACGTTGGTTTCATAAGTATAAACAGGCATTTTATAGCTGTCACGAACAATCGGCTGAGCGGCAAGATGGAACACAAGTTCCGGCTGCTCCTTTTCAAAAACTTCTTTAAGCTTATCAAGGTCACGAATGTCCGCAATATATGACGTCATTTCATTTTTAATACCCGAAAGTTCAAAAAGACTCGGATTTGTAGGCGGGTCAATTGAATAACCTACTACATTTGCGCCGGCATTTACAAGAATTTTGCAAAGCCAAGAGCCTTTAAAACCTGTATGACCTGTTACAAGCACTTTTTTGCCTTTATAAAACGATAAATCCATATTTTTTACCAAACCTTCCACGGAGCAGTGCCGTTTGCCCACATTTCTTCAAGCTGCATCTTCTCTCTAAGAGTATCCATAGGCTTCCAAAAACCGTTATGAATATATGCGTCAAGCTCGCCCATAGAAGCAACTGTTTCAAGAGGAGCCTTTTCAAATACTGTTGAATCGCCCTCGATAAAATCGAAAATCTTAGGTTCAAGAACCATAAAGCCTGCATTGATGCGGCTGCCGTCCATATCGCTCTTTTCTCTGAACGAAGAAATGGTAAGGTCGTCCTCAATACCGAGGCAGCCAAAACGCTGACCTACCGAAACAGCAGTCATAGTTGCAATATGGCCGTGTTGCTTATGAAATTCAACAAGCTTGTTAATATCAACGTCTGCAACGCCGTCGCCGTAAGTAAGCATAAAAGGCTCATCGCCGATATAAGGCTGAATACGCTTTACTCTGCCGCCTGTCATTGTATCAAGGCCGGTATCGACAACAGTAACCTTCCAAGGCTCTGCATGCTCGCTGTGAACAGTCATTTTATTAGATGCGGTAAAATCAAATGTAACATCTGAGCAATGAAGAAAATAGTTAGCAAAATATTCTTTAATTGCATATTGCTTATAGCCTGCGCAAATTACAAATTCGTTATATCCGTAATGGGAATAAGTTTTCATAATATGCCAAAGGATAGGATAGCCACCGAGTTCAATCATAGGCTTCGGCTTGTTTTGGCTTTCTTCGCTGATGCGGGTACCGTATCCGCCTGCAAGAATTACTACTTTCATTTTTAACCTCCGTTATGTTTATGCCGAATAAAATAATATATATTCCGACATATTATTATAATAAACCAAATACAGTTTAACATATCAACATACTCTTTGCAACAAAAATATTTTTCGTTCTATAAAAATCGAGCATATTCGGCACTTTTTTCAAATCATTTAATAAGTTTATGATAAATCAAAAAAGCAAAAGGAATAATGTAAACCGCAATGCCTGCAACGCAAAATGCCAATGAATAAAGCGCATAAACAAACGAGCAAAGCGCATTTGGAGCAAACCTTTCTTTTCTTCTAAGAATCAAAACGACAGCAAAAAGCACGGCACTTACAACACTTATTATCACGCCGGTTTTAAAACCTGTCGGAATAAATTTCATTGAAATATTATTGTTTTCGCCGTTTAATTCAACCGCAGTCAAAAGCGACATAACACTTCTGACTTCGGCATTTTTACCGTTTACTTCGGCACTCCAGCAGCCGTTATATTGCAAAGGAATCAGCAATACTTTATCTTTGTTTTCAGCTTTTACATTCTTAATATCAAGCGAATAATTTTGAACCGAAACGTCGCCGGAATTGTTATACATATCGCAAACCTTTTGAAGCTTTTCAAGGCTCATAAGACCAATTTCAACACCGAAATTTTTATTTCTTATATCATCGTCGCCGAGATTGTTTTTTCTGAAATTCTTTTGGTCTTGATACTTGCCCTCTTTAAGCTCAAGCCTTATTTCGACCTCTTTATCCCCCAAATCGCCGAGGCAAATAAGATTTCTGTTAAATCTGCCGGGATACTTTTTTGCTTTTTCCCTGTCAATCGACGGTATTCTTAAAGCCTTACCGTCAACGTAAATCCTTACTCCGCCCGCACCGTCAAGCTTAAAATAGGAAATATTGCCTTTTTTTGATTTAAAGGTATAAATTTCCGTTTCATCCGTCTTTGATTTAAGTGCAAGATTTCCGTTTTCAACTATATTTTCATCAGTCGAAGTAAGGGATTTATAAAGCTGATTGTTAAGCTCCATCCAATTTGCATTTTCAACCTTAATATCCAAAATGCTCTTATCAACAGCCATTGCATAAGGCAAGGTATATTTGCACTTATAGTAATTATACCCTTTTTTCTTGGAAATTTTATCATAAAGCTCAGGGCTTTCGCTTTTAACTGAAAGAACATTTTTAATGCCCAAAATCGCATCCGTAAAAGCAGTTCCTCCGCTGTCATGAAGGCGTGTGTATTCACTGCTGTAACCAAGTGAAATAAGCGAGCTTTGAATATCGGACGGAATAAGATGAGTCCAATCGGCAAGCGTTGCTCTTTGCATAATTGTGCCGTAATTGCAGTTTAAAGTAGTGCCTACGGTTTTAATTCTGTCTGTTTTTGAAGTTTCGATATCAAGCTTTTTGACAAGTGACTGCGACGTTGAAATATACTGAGGATTATGCTCTTTTTCAAGCATATCCGTCTGCCAATAAGGAATAAAAATCATACTCAAAGCAAGCGTTTCGGCAAGCACAAGCGAAAGCGCCGTTTTGTAATCAACCACCTTGTTTTTACTGCAAAAAATAACAAGATAAATTGATATCAAAACAGGCATTGCATAAAGCACGGAATACTTAAATTCATAAGCGCCGTCAAGCTTTTTAAGCACAAAATACGTTAATACCGTAAGGCAAACAAACAAAGCAAAATTGAATAAAACAAGCAAAGCGTTTTTCCCTGTTTTTTCGTTAAAATTCAGCTTGTTTAATTTTAAATATTTTGAATAATATCCTGCTGCCCAAACAAACGAAAACGCAAGCGCATAGCCCATTCTCATAGGAAAATATTTATAATCGCCGAAATGCATTAACGCATTGGCACCCTCACAAACGATAAGCACGGCAAGAAGCAAAATATTAAGCACAAAAAAGATATTGATTTTCTTGTTTTTTCTGTTTTTAATTATGCCCAAAATCATTACGGCAAGCGGTAAAGAAACGCAAAACAGCATTGCCCATTTATCGTCGCTCTTGCAAACATAAGTTCTTACGATTTCAAGATACTGTTTTACGATTTGTGAAAAATCAAAACCCGTTTCGCTCAAAAATCTTTCGCTTGAAAGAGTTTGTGAAAGCTTAGGCAAAAGAACAACACCGGATAACCCAAAGCCCAAAACGGTTGAAAGTCCGAGTTCAAAGGCACGTCTTTTTCTGTTTTCTTTATTGTCTATTGTTTTAATATACAAAAAGCTCATAAAGAAAACGTAAAAAACAAGCAAAATAAAAACATAGTATCCGCAAAACACATTAAGCACCGTCATTAATACATAAGGCAAAATTTTGCCTTTTTTCATAAGCGCATACCATGCGAGCATATAAAGAGGAAAAAGCAAAACGGTATCCTGCCATGCATTCGTGTAATACATAACGGAAAAACCGCAAAAGGCATAGCAAATTGACAAAAGAGTTGTCATAAACGGTTTTGCTTTAGTTGCTTTTTTTAAAAAAATCGCAGAGGTGAAAGCCGAAAGCGAAAAAGTCATTATAACATAAAGACCCATCGCTTTTCCCACAAGGCGTCTCGGCAAAACAAGAAGCGCAATCCAAAATACAGACAGCGAAGCGTTTGCCGTATCGTTAACACCTAAGCCCGAATACCAATTAAAGCAAAGCGCCGTATCCTTAGTGTGCAATGCATCCCAAATATGATAAAAATTAGGTATAATTCCCTGCGCCATATCATAGTATTCAACATTATTGCTTCCGAAAGGATATATTTTTCCAATTATAAAACAGGCAAGAAGTATTGCCGCCGTTATGAACGGTGCAAGCAATAAGTCATAATTTTTTCTGATACTGATTTTGTATTTATCGTGCATAAAATTTTCCTCAACTTGTTTAATATAAACAGTATAACACAACGCATTTAATTTTTAAAGAGTTAATGTAGATACAACATATATCCCAAACACAAAATGTGCATCGCAATACCTTGTGTATATATAATTTTATACAACAAATTTTAAAAAACGCTTTACTTTTGGGTAAGATAATGTTATAATTGATTAAAATCCCGATACAATTGTATTATTTAGATTGAGGTGTATTAATTATGAAAAAAATCATTTCATTAGTTATTGCAGCTATGATGGCTGTATCTATGTTTGCCGTAACCGTTCCTGCTATGGCAGCTAACGTAAGCAGCCCTACAGCAGCTACTCTTGAAGAGGGCAAAGCTAAGACTACAGTAAACGGCGAAACAAGACAGGGCGTTACTTACAGCGTAAACGCTCAGACTAAGAAGTCAGTTACTTTCACTTACAACGGTGAAGGCACTTTCAAGAGCTGGACAGATAACCTTTCAGCACTCGGTCTTGCTGAAGGCACTGATTATACAAAGGTTTTGAATGCTGACGGTTCACAGACTATCACATTCATTTCTCAGAAGGCTATCACTTCTTGGAACAACGGTTCAGTTGTTGTAAACGCAGTTGTTGAATTTGCAGATGATGCTACACAAGCAACTGAAAAAGACACAACAAAGGCTACAGAGCCTAAGAAGAATTCTTCTTCAAAATCTCCTGCAACAGGTGCATCAAGTGCTGTTATGGCAGGTGCAATTGCAGCAGCAGGTGCAGGTATTGCAGTTTTAGCAGCTACAAAGAAGAAAGAAAATGACTAATTAGTATTCATATAATTAACCTGTTTGCTTTTTGCAAGCAGGTTTTTTATTTTGTTGTAATAAAAATAATATAAATTTACATTATTACTATATTATTTTCATTTAATTTATGTTATACTATATCTGCTTTAAAATGAAATTACTCGGTGATTAAAATGAACGATAGTGAAAATGCAAAAGAAAACGAACTTAATAACAAGAAAAAAAAGAATATCAAGCTGATTGTCATATTTTTAGTTGTTTTCGTGCTGATTTTTGTCGGTGTTTATTTCGGCGGCTCATATCTGCAAAAGAGAAACGAAACGCCATCGCAAAGCGGCACTGTAAACACAACTGTATCTCAAAGCGTTGAGAGCACTGTTAAAAACCCGATAGATTTCAAATCTCTTAAAAAGAAGAACAGCGAAATTTATGCTTATATAAAAATAGACGGCACAAAGGTTGATTATCCCATTGTGCAAAGCAAGACAGACGACGCTTTTTATTTGAGGCATAAGGCGGAGGACAAATCGTGGTCGGCAAGCGGTGCGGTTTATACCGAGGCTGCCAACAGCAAGGATTTCAACGATTTTGTGACCGTGATTTACGGGCATAACGGATATTCGGACACTTTTTTTACAACACTTCATTATTTTGAAAAAGAGGATTTCTTTAATTCTCATCCATATTTTTACATTTACACCCCTGAAAGAAGGCTTACATATCAAATTATTTCAGCCTTTAAATATGACAACCGTCATATACTTAACAGCTTTGACTTTAACAAGGAAGAATCAATCAAGCAGTGGCAGGATACAATTCAAAACCCGTCGTCAAGCCTTAAAAATGTGAGAACACAGCTTGATAAACCGCTTGGAATTAACAGCAAAATCGTTGTTCTTTCAACATGTATTACAAACCAAAAAAGCAGTAGATATTTAGTTTGCGGAGAATTAGTAAAAGATGAAAAAACCAATTGACCCTAATTTAGACAATATTCTTGATGATATTTTGACTTCAAAAAGCAAAGCGAGCGAAAGCGTTTTGCCTAAAAAGGAGCAAATCAGCGAAGAAATTAAAAATGAAATAGAAGAAACGTTAAATTCGAGTGACGAAGGCGAAAAAATTGATTTTTCGTTTGGCGAAAACGTACCGACAACGGAGAAAAAAGAGAACGCAGCGCAAAAGTCGGATTTTGAAATTACTCCGAAAAGCGAAAGTGAAATTCATCGTTCGGCGTACAGATCATCAGGCGAACATCATCATTCATCGGGCAGTCATCATCATTCCTCACACCATCACACCGACGGCTCGCATCATTCCCATTCTTCAAGTCATCATTCTTCACACCACCGTCATCACAAGAAAAAAATGAGTATTCCGGCAAAAATCGGAATTTCGGCACTTGCAATAATTTTAGCAGTAATCCTTGCATTCGTCGGCACAATTGCTTTTCTTGAATCAAGCGGTAAGAATGAGCTTAAAAATGTTCCCGACCAAACGAATTATCAGGAAACAATTGAATATAATGGCAATAAATATGTTTATAACAGTGACGTTATTGCAATTGCATTTATGGGTGTTGACAAGCGTGATTTAGGTCTTGACAACGGAAGCGTAGGCACAGGCGGGCAGAGCGACGCCGACATTTTGCTTACAATCAATACAAAAACAGGCAAAGCAAAGGCAATTGCCATTCCACGTGACACTATGGTTGACGTTGACCTTTACAGCGAAAGCGGAATTTTCCTCAGAAGTGAAAAAATGCAGCTTTGCTTAAGTTACGCTTACGGCGACGGCAAGGCAAAATCAGCAGAGAATACCGCAAATTCAATCAGCCGTATTCTTTATGATGTGCCTATCACCAAATATTTTGCGCTTGACCTTAACGGAATTGCTCCGATTAATGATTCAATCGGCGGCGTAACCGTTGATTCGCTTTATGATTTTAAAAACATTGGAATTAAGTAAGGCGACAAAAGCAAACTTTCGGGCGATATGACTGAAAAATATGTAAGGCAGAGAGATACGGACACTGTAAATGCCTCTCTTAACAGAACCGCAAGGCAGGTTCAATATGTTAAGGCTTTTGCATCTCAGGTTATTCCTGCCGTTACCCAAGATTTCAGTGTTGTTACAAGGCTTTATGACACCGCAAGCAAATACAGCACGACTAATCTTTCACTTTCCAATGTAACATATCTTGCATCTCTTATGCTTTCAAAGGGTATTACAAATTTCGACACCGTAACTCTTGAGGGCGATATGCAGGAAAGCACGAAAAAAGATTATGCCGATTTTGTTTATGCGGAGTTTTATCCAGATAAGGATAAGCTTATGCAGTTAGTGCTTGATACATTTTATACCAATCAGGACAAATAATTGAATTTCTAATATAATCCCTCCTTGCGAGGTTTATATTATATATTATACTTAAAGCTTACGTTGTAAGCAGAAAGGCTATAAGTTATGAATAAAGAAACTAAAAAAATGCTTTCTTTAAATGCCACAAAAATAAGAATGGGCATTATCGAAGGCACACATTCGGCTAAAGCAGGTCATCCGGGAGGAAGTCTTTCCTCGGCTGATTTATTTGCATATTTATATTTTGCCGAGATGAAAAACATTGACCCTAAAAATCCTAAAGCGGAAAACCGTGACAGATTTGTTCTTTCAAAAGGTCACTGCGCACCCGGTCTTTACAGTGCGCTTGCACTTAAAGGATTTTTCCCGTTTGAGGATTTAAAAACACTTCGTCATATTGACTCATACCTTCAGGGCCATCCTAATATGAATACCGTTCCCGGAATTGATATGTCAACAGGTTCTCTCGGTCAGGGTATCAGCGCTGCCGCAGGTATGGCAAAGGGAGCTAAATATTTAGATAAGGATATCAACGTTTACACTCTTTTGGGTGACGGCGAAATAGAAGAAGGTCAGGTTTGGGAAGCTATGATGTTTGCAAGCCAATATAAGCTTGACAATCTTTGCGTTATCGTTGACGTAAACGGTCTTCAGATTGACGGCAAGTGTGAGGACGTTATGAACGCTGAGCCTATTGATAAGAAAATGGAAGCTTTCGGCCTTAACGTCATCAAAATTAACGGCAACGATTTTGACGAGCTTGAAAAGGCATTTAATGCTTTCCACGAAAATATCGGCTCAGGTAAGCCTTTCGGTATTATTATGAAAACAGTTAAGGGCTTAGGCGTGTCATATATGGAAAATCAGGTTGGTTGGCACGGCAAAGCACCTAACGATGAGGAATATGAAATTGCAATGAACGAGCTTAAAGCAAAGCTTGCAGAAATTGAGGAGGCGTAATTATGGCAGAAATTAAGAAAATAG
>OGKA01002412.1_pt1 | contig 11800 bp, 7 predicted proteins | sample 1572211 | NCBI WGS metagenome assembly OGKA01 (sample SAMEA2582125, study PRJEB24529) | metagenome | biome: Human gut stool | place: China | collected 2011
CGCCGTGACCCACGCCCCGGGCAGCGGGATGCCGCCCAGGTCGCAGTAGCGGGAATCGGTGATGTTCGTCGCATCGACATAAAGCCGGCAGATGCCTTTCTCCCACTGGAGGCGGCCGTCGAGCAGAAAATAAGGCTCGTAATCGCGCACCTCGGAGAGGGACGGGTCGCCCGGCACGGGATAGTGCGTGTAGCTGCCGTTGCGGTCGTAGACCGACGCCGTGAGTGCCAGCGACATGCGGCGCAGGAAATGCACCTCGACGGCCAGCGCCGCCTTGTGGCGCATGTAATCCATCGCCCCCTTGGCGATGATGTCGCTGTTGCGGTCAGTAGTAATATAACCGTAGGAAAGCGTCACGCGGCGCAGAAAGCCGTCGGCGACCGTATAACCGCCCGAAAGCTCGATGCCGTAGGTGTCGAGGCGGCTGGTCTGCTCGGAGTGCCACTTGTCGCCCATATCCTCACGCCACACCCAGTCGATGATGTCGCGGCCGGCACGATAGTAGGTCTGCAGCGACAACCTCCAGCTGTTCTTCATATAACCGGTATCAAACAGATAAGTGACAGCACTTTCCGGCGTCAGGTCAAGGTTGTTGATCTGTGCCGGGGAAGTATAGTAAAGGTCGGTGAAGGTCGGCAGGCGCATCGACTGGAACGCCCCGATGCCGAGGTGCAGCCCCGCGGCGGGCGTATAGCCGCCCGAGAGGCTCCACAGCGCCGAAGTGCCGTAGGGCGTGAGGCTGATGCCCGCAGAAGCCGCGAGGTCGAACCGCCGCCACTGTTTGGCATGGCGCAGCCAGAGGTTGCCCGTACTGCGCGCCTTGGCGTGCGTGTAGCGGCCGTGCGGCCGGGAGAGCGCCTCGCCGAGATTGGTGCTGTAAATGTGGTTGAAGGCATAATCGCCGCCGAGCGAGGTCGTACCCGCCCGCCAGTCGTAATCGGCCCACAGCCGGGCACCGACGTTGTCGGTATTGTGGCGGTTCATCGCCGTGCCGCGCGTCCAGTCGTAACGGTCGAAATTCTTGCGGTAGCTCGCCGAAGCGCCGAACGAGAAGCGCCCGGCCTGTTTCAACCAGCGCAGCGACGCCAATGCCGTGGAGGTCGCCTCCCACTGGTCGGGGTTATAGGCCGCATAGAAGCCGTTGGAACCGAACGTGCGGTTCTGGTAACCGGCCTGCAGGTCGAAGAACCCGGCGCGTGGAGCCTCGTAGGTCGCACGCACGAAAGCGTTGTAATTGGCGAAGTCGGTATTGTGGCGGTAGCCGTCGCTGCGACGGTAGGAACCGGCGGCGAGCAGCGAGAAACGGCCCGAAGTCACGGCGCCCGAAAGGTTCGCATAGGCGTAGCCGTGCTGGCCGCCGGCGCCCTCGAAACGCAGGTAGGTGGGTTTCAGGGGCGCCGTGCGGATATTCACCGCCCCGGCAAAGGCCCCGACGCCCGGCACGCCGTCCAACAGGTCGACGGCCGAAATGCAGTCGATGTCGACGGGCAGCGAATGGGACTGGTGCCCGGTGCGGGCATCGGTGAAGTCGATGCCATTGAGAAGTACCATGGTCTGGTCGAAAGAGCCCCCACGGATGAAGATGTCGGCCTGCATGCCCTTGCCCCCGCGTTCGCGGATATCGACCGAAGGTGCGAGGCGCAGGGCGGACTCCAGGGTCTGGACGGGCGCTGCGGCCTGTGCTTTCCGGTCGAAAAGCGGGGTTTGCGACTGTACGTTGCGCGTCGGGGCGGACTGGCTGCCCGAAATGCCGACCTCGTCGATCCTCAGCGTTTTGAGGACGGCGGCCGTATCGGCATCGTGCGCAGACGCATGTTGCGTCGCGAGCAAGAGGATCGACATCGTCACGGCGAGGACTCCGATGGTTACATGGCGGTGCAGGCTCGCAAAGGCTGCCCAGCCCTTGCGGCTCCAACGCCTGAAGCAGGGAGTCTGCTTGGTTCGGATGTTTTTCATCTTGAATTTGTTGGGTTAATAATAAAAAAAAATCGGAGCTCCCGGTGAGAGGCCCGGCTGCGCGCCGCCCTCCGGAAACCGCTGCAAAGATAATAGTTTCCGGCAGTATTCCGGCCTTTGCGGCCGTTTTCTTTCCCGGCACCGGAAAATGCACCGGCACATGCGGCAGGCGCCGTGAAACGGGCGAGGCAGCGGACGGGAAACGGGGCCAAAGTACGGAGCTGCCGCCCCCTTGCCGCGGGGCGGCATCCGGGACGCGACGGCCCGAAAAAAAGATCCGGCCGGAGCCGGATCGTATCGGGGATCAGTTGAAGAGCGCCTCGACTTTGGCGACCACGTCGTCCGTGTCGGGTTCGAGCGGGAATACATGGCTGGGCCTGAGGTACCAGAGCTCCTTGCCCTCCTTGAAATGCTCCTCGCCGCCGCCCGTGACGTTAAGCATGACGGTGGCATCCTTTTCGACCTTGCCCGCGGCGACGGCGTTGATGAGCGAAGCCAGTGCTACGCCCGCCGCAGAGGAGATGTCCACGCCCTCCAGTTCGTGGAAAAGCTTGCGCGCCTTGCGCGCCATGGCGTTCGTCGAGACGAAGAACTCTCCGCCCGTGGCTTTCAGCGCATCGTAAAGCCCGCCGGTGATGCCGTAGGGCGGGCGGCGGTTGGAGAGCACCTTGGCGTCGATGATCTCCGCATCGCGGCGCGCCTTGTCGTCCTCGTAGGGCAGCATCTTGCGCGAATCGGCCTGCCATGCGTCGTACATCGGCACGAACGGCGCATTCTGCGACACCATGAGTTTCATGGTATTCGTCCCGAAGCGGCCGTCCCCGATCAGGCGCATGTTGGCCTCCCAGGCGGCAATGGCGCCCGTACCGCTGCCCACGGCCTGGAAATAGTAGTCGGGGATGCGGCCGATGGTCGTCACGGCCGAAAGTACCGTCGTGGCCATGCCGTCGCGGCGGGCGATGTTCTTCGCGCCGCCTTCGGCATAGAACCCGGGCCCCTTGAGGGCGAGGTCGCTCAGGTGGATGGCGTCGAAATAGTCGCCGCCCGCCGCACACGAGATGAGTTTCACGCAGGGGTCGAGCGGATGCTCGAACCACAGCGCCCCGATATTGTCGTAAGGCACCGACAGGAGCAGCTTGATATTGTTGTCGGAACACACCTTGGCGAAGGCACGGGCCGTATTGCCCGCCGAGGCGACCACAAGGACGCGATCCTCGTGTTCGGCGGCACGCCCGCAGACCGAATAGGCTTCGGTCTCCTTGAACGAACAGGTAGACATCGTGGCACCGATGGCCGGATAGTAGCCGTTGAACGTGATCCAGAGGTTTTCCAGCCCGAGGTGGGCGGCAAGCCCCTTGCTTTTGTAGGTGACGGGCGCCGAGGAGCCCTTGAGGATACGCCGCACGGGCATCCAGTCGCAGAACCGGTAAAGACCGTATTCGGCGGGTTTCACTTCGAGCTGCCTGCGGGCATATTTCGCACGGATGAGCGAGGGCGTCTTGCACTGCGGATCGGAGAGCATCCAGCCCGTGTCCTCGAACTCACGCCCCGTAGCGACACATTCGAGCGTGTAGGAGGTAGGTGTAAAATCTTTCATTTATATGCGTTTGTGTAATTTACGACATGCGGTTGCGGAAATCCTCGTAGCCGAATTCGCGGATGACGTCCGTGCGCCCGTCGCGGCGGGCAATGACGATCGAGGGGTGCGCCACGCCGTTGAACAACGTGGTCTTGACCATCGTATAGTGGATCATATCTTCGAAGACAATGCGCTCGCCGACTTTCAGTTCGTGGTCGAAGGCCCAGTCGCCGCAGTAGTCGCCGGCAAGGCAGCTCGTGCCGCCCATGCGCCAGCGTTTCTCCCCTTCGGCGGGTTCGTGCGCCCCGACGATGGCCGGTTTATAGGGCATTTCGAGGCAGTCGGGCATATGGCAGGCGAACGACACGTCGAGCATCGCCGTATGCACGCCGGCATTTTCGACGATGTCCTCGACCGTCGAGACGAGGCAGCCCGTCCTCCAGGTGAAGGCGCTGCCCGGTTCGAGGATCAGCCGCAGGCGGGGATGGCGGGACTTGAAATCGCGCAGCAGGGCGATCAGCTCGTCGCAGTCGTATTCGGCGTGGGTCATCAGGTGCCCGCCGCCCATGTTGAGCCACCCGATCCGGTCGAGATATTGCCCGAAATGCTTTTCGACGGCTTCCAGCGCCAGCCTCAGGTGGTGCGGGCGCGACTCGCACAACACGTGGAAGTGCAGCCCGTCGATCCCGGCGGGAAGATCGTTCAGTTCATCGGCCGTAACGCCGAGGCGCGAGCCGGGGACACAAGGGTTATAAAGGTCGGTCTCCACGGGCGAATACTGCGGGTTGATGCGCAGGCCGCACGAAATGCCGCGCAACAGCGCCATCGGCCCGAAACGCCCGAACTGCGCGACCGAGTTGAAGGTGATATGGTCGCTGCAACGGAGTATCTCGTCGATATTGCGGTCGGTATAGACGGGAGCGTAGGTGTGCGCAGGCTTGCCGTACTCCTCGAATACAAGCCTCGCTTCGGCGGCGGAACTCGCCGTGGCACCGTCGGAATGGCGTGCCAGCTCGGGGAAAATGCTCCACATGGCGCAGGCCTTCAGGGCTACGATAATTTCGGCGCCCGACTCGCGGCGCACGCGGTCGATCACGGCCAGATTGCGATCCAGCAACGTCTCGTCGAGGACGTAGCACGGAGAAGGCAGCTTCAAGAAGTCAATCATCGAAATGTTTTCAATTGGATTCGATCCCTCGTCCCCTCCGCCCGGAAACGGTGCTGCCCGGCACGGCGGAGACGCTCAAAACGATGCAAAAATAGCAAATTACCGGCTAAACCATGACGCCCCGCGGGGGAATTTCGGCGAAATAGGTATTTATACTTACCGTCTTGCGGCCTGCGGCTGAAAGACACGGCAGAAGTACAGGCGGGAAACGCGGCGGACGGGGCCAAGAAACGGCCGGCGCAATGGCGACCGGAAGGCGCGCGAACGGCAAAACGACACACAGGACAGACATGCGCGGCGGACGGCAAGACATTGGCGTAGACCGTGAAAAGAGGAGGCGGAAGCGGAAATGCGGGGCAAAAAAAAGCGGCGGCAGGAAATCTGCCGCCGCAAGGGACACTGCCCCACCCTGTTTATTGGGCGATGCAAATGCTCACACGGTTCTGTTCGACCCCGGGGAAAGGCTGGACGGTGTCGCCCCTGCCCTCGGCAGAGATGCGGTCGGCAGCGATGCCGGCCTGTTCCAATGCCGCTGCAACGCCCGCGGCACGCTGCCGCGAGAGTTTCAGGTTGAGGGCGTGCGAACCCGTAGCGGCATCGGCATAGCCGACGATCTCGATCCGGGCGGAAGGATTGGCCTTCAGGTACTCGGCAAGCGCTGCGACCTTCGCCTGTTCGGAGGTGCGGATCTGCGCCGAACCGATACGGAAGAAGATATTTTCACGCAGTGCAGCCGGCTTCTCGGCGGCCTTCGTCGCCGGAGCCTGCACGGGAGCGGGCTCCTGCACGGCAGGTTCCTCCTTTTGGGCGGGCTCGGTAGTCCGGGCGGGGGTTACGGGCGCGGTGGCGACTGCCGGGCGCGATTTCTTATAGTTCTTGCCGAAGCGGAAGGTGAACCCGGCCAGCGCATTGAACTGCCAGTCGAGGTTCCCGGCCTTCTTCGAGTTGTATTTGTCGGAAAGCATGTTGGTATTCAGCTCCACGCCGAACGACACGCAGTCCGAAAAGCGGAAATCGACGCCCAGCCCCAGGCGTCCGGCCACGAAGACCTTGCTGCCCGACCACACGTTCTGGAGCGCATAGCCCTGGTTGTCGAGGGCGTTGGCCTCGCCGTTGTCGAACGCCCCGTTCACACCGACACCCGCGAACAGGTAGGGATTGACCGTGCGGCGGTAGTTGAACTTGCCGAACAGGTTGGCCAGGTCGAGCGTCACGTCGACGTTGCCCTGCAAATATTTATACTGGTAGACCGACTCGGGCGAGACCCAGGCGCCTTTGCTCTGCCAGCCGCTCAGGCCGAAGCGCATACCCCATACGGGCGAGAACCGGTGCCCGGCGTACAGCGCTGCGGCCGGAGATACCAGCTCGCCGAAATCCACTTCGCCGAGCGTATAGGCGGCACCCGCCTGTACCTGCAGGAACCAATGGCGTTTAAACTCCACTTTCTCTTTTTCCTCCGCAGGAGCAGCGGACAGGGATGTCGAGCACATCGCAAGTGCGGCGACGGCACATAGGATACATTTCATTTTCATACTATTCAAATGGGTTAATTGACGCCCAAATATAATAAAAATGTATCATATATAATACAACAAAGGGTACAAGTTTCACGTTGCGACCGAAAATACGGCATAATAAGACCGGAAAAAGGGGATCGGTCATGAACCGATCCCCTTTTTGGGAATTTACCGCCCTGCGCGTCAGAGCTCGATGTCCACGTCGAACAGTTCGTGCCACGGAAGCCCCTGCTGGCCGAGCTCGGCCAGGAACGGATCGGGATCGAACTCCTCGACATTGAACACGCCGGCACCGCGCCAGAGCCCCTTGGCCCACATCGACGCGCCCAGCGCCGCCGGTACGCCCGTAGTGAAGCTGACGGCCTGCGTCCCGGTCTCCCGGTAGGCCTGTTCGTGGTCGCAATTGTTATAAATATAATAGGTGCGCTCCTTGCCGTCCTTGATGCCGCGGATACGGCAGCCGATCGAGGTCTGGCCGTGGTAATTGGCGCCCAGCGACTTGGGATCGGGCAGCACCGCCTTAAGGAACTGGATCGGGACGATCTCGACGCCGTTGTAGATAATCGGGTCGATACGCGCCATGCCGATGTTTTGGATAACGCGCAGGTGCGTGAGGTATTCCTGGCCGAAGGTCATCCAGAAACGTGCACGCCTGATGGTCGGATAGTTCTTGACCAGCGACTCGAGCTCCTCGTGGTAGATCACATACGACTCGCGCTCGCCGATACCCGGGTAATTGAGCGTACGGTGTATCTCATGCGGCTCGGTGGTAACCCACTCGCCGTTCTCGAAATAACGCCCTTTCTGCGTCACCTCGCGGATGTTGATCTCGGGATTGAAGTTCGTGGCGAAAGCCATGCCGTGGTTGCCCGCGTTGCAATCCACGATGTCGAGGTAGTGGATCTCGTCGAAATGGTGCTTGGCGGCATAGGCCGTGAAGATGGCCGTCACGCCCGGGTCGAAACCGCAGCCGAGGATCGCCGTGAGCCCGGCGGCCTTGAAACGATCCTGGTAGGCCCACTGCCACGAATATTCGAAATGGGCCTCGTCCTTGGGTTCGTAGTTGGCCGTGTCGAGGTAATTGCAGCCGCATTCGAGGCAGGCGTCCATGATGGTCAGATCCTGGTAAGGAAGCGCCACGTTGACGACGATGTCGGGTTTGAAGGCGCGGAACAGCTCGCAGAGCTCCGGCACATTGTCGGCGTCGACCTGGGCGGTCTTCACACGGTTGCCGCCGATGGCCGCCGCAACGGCATCGCATTTGGATTTGGTTCGGCTGGCCAGCATCACGTCCGAAAAGACGGGATTGGCTGCGATTTTCTGGGTGACGACCGTCCCGACACCTCCGGCACCGATAATTAGCGCTCTACACATAGGTATTGTGGATTTAAAGTTTATTTTTTCGTATTAACGAGTACAAAAATATCGTTTTATTTTGGTAAAACAAAAATATTCTATACATTTGCACCACCAAAACGGAAAGTAATTTCCGATTGGCACACGGAGATTCCGTAGCTCAGCTGGTAGAGCACAACACTTTTAATGTTGGGGTCCTGGGTTCGAGCCCCAGCGGGATCACGGAGAACGGCCGCCTTGTTCAAGGCGGCCGTTTTTTCGTGGCTGCAAGCCGCAATTCCCTACATGATTGATTATTCGCAAGATTGTCGTATATTTGCGGCACTATCGGACGATAAAAACCTTCCAATGCCAATAAACAAGGACACCCTTTATTTCTTCCGGCTCATACGCAGCGGAGCGGGCCTCGGGGCCGCCCCCGTGAGCGATACCGCCGACACCGCCGTCACGCCGGGATCGTGGGAGCGGATTTACCGCATGGCCGCCGACCACGGGCTGAGCGCCGTCGTGTGGGACGGCATATGCCGGCTGCCCGCAGCACAGCAACCGCCGCGCGAAACCCGCATACGCTGGGCGCTGTCGGCCGAAAAACTGGAGGAAAGGTACCGCCACCAGCAGCAAACGGCCTCAAAACTCGCGGCGCGGTTCTCCGAAGAGGGACTCCGCATGTTGCTGCTCAAAGGGCTCGGACTGAGCCGCGACTACCCCCTCCCGGAGCACCGGGAATGCGGTGACATCGACATTTACCTCTACGGCCAATCGGACAAGGGCGACCGCGTCCTGCATGAGATCGGGGCACACCTCTATTTCGACGTCCCCAAGCATTCGGAATACGTCTGGGACGGGGTGCTGATAGAAAACCACAGGACAATACTCAACGTGCGCCGCAACAGGACGGAGCGGGAGCTGAACGCCGTGTTGGTGCGGTTGCTGGAGAAGGAGGGCACGCACGGCCTGGCGCCGGGCATACAGGCACCCCGGGCGACATTCAACGCCATATTCCTGATACGCCATGCCGCCGTGCATTTCCAGAAGGAAGGAATTGTGCTGCGGCACCTCTGCGACTGGGCATGTTTCCTGACACGGCATTGGGACGAGATCGACCATGCACTGTTCCGCACGGCGATGGAGGACTACCGCATGGACAGGTTCGCTGACCTGATGACGGCCGCCGCCGTGGAATACCTCGGGGCGGAGGTTCCGGGCCCGGAATGCGAAGCGGGGATGCTCGGACGGTTCATGGAGGAGGTACTCACCCTGTCGCCGATGCCGGACAAGCCCCTGCCGCGCTTGTTGCGCAAACTGTCCGGCCCGTACCGGAACCGCTGGCGGCTGCGCGAAGTGCTCCGGACACCCGTATGGAGGTATTATTACGATACGGTGCGCGGCCAGTGGAACGAGAAATTCACCGTATTCAGGTAGCCGCAGGCCGCAGGCGCCGGAATTCCCGGCCGAATCCGCCCCCGGGGAAAGCTGGCCGAGAAAGGACAAAAACAACCACGATCCAGGAAAATCTTTTGCCGGATATTTTGGATTTAAAAATAAAGAGCTATATTTGCATCGTAAAACAACGCAAGGTATACGCTATTTAGTGCGTATCGGCAAGAAATAAGGACATAAAGAGGCGCAAAACTGGAATATCCAGCCCTTTTTGTGTCCTTTATTGTTTGTTACGCGGGCGGAATAGCCTATTCCCGGCATGGCAACGGAGTTGACGGAGCGGGAAAAATTCGTATCTTTGCGTTCGACAGGAAAAAATGCGCAGGCCCTATCGTAGGGATGTACATGAGACAAGAGTCGTATTCCGACACAATTATTTCATCGATTGACAACCGCACCCATGCGGAGGTGTCCCCAGGGTATGCCCATGGCTGAAAATCCGGAAAACAGACAATACTGGTATGCATTGCGCGTCACCTACGGCCGCGAGATGCTCGTAAAGGGCTATCTGGACGGCATCGGCGTGGAAAGCTATATCCCGATGCACTTCGCCCGACGGACATACGGGGAGCGGACGCGCAAGGTTTGGGAGCCGCTCATCCACAATCTGCTGTTCATCCGCACTTCGGCCCTGCGCCTGAAGGAGATCAAGGCCAGCACCACCCTGCCGATCCGCTACATCATGGATCGGGAGACAAAGGCGCCGACGGTGATACCGGACAACCAGATGCGGGATTTCATGGCGGTCGTGGCGACACGCAACGAGCATGTCGAGATCGTGGCACCGCAGGACGTCGACCTGGCCGGAGGCGATGCCGTCCGCGTGACCGGCGGGGTGTTCGCCGGGATCGAGGGCCGCTACATCCGGCACAAGGGGCACAGCAAGGTCGCCGTGGCGATCAAGGACATAGCCACCGCACTGACGGCTTACGTGCCGCTGAGGTATATCGAAAAAATAAATCAGCAGATCCTTCTTCCCACACATACGCAATCTGCGCAACGTTAATTCGAAAATTAACGCCTCTAAATTTTCGGTTATGAAACAAGTCATGCGGGAGTCTTTGCTCATAAAGCTTCCCGTCATCATCGGAGACCTATTCTTACTGAACCTGTCCTGGATACTGGCGCTCACGCTGTATCCGCAACCGGCCTGTATCGCCCGCTCGCTGGAGATATTCGCCTGTCTCAACATCTGCTTCATCCCGGGCCTCTCGTGGTTCGGCGTGATCCTCTCCTCGCGGATCGTCCCCTACGAGGAGATCATCCGCCGCGTATTCTACGTCGTACTCTGCCACCTGGGGTTCTTCGTGCTCATCCAGACCGTATGGAGCTACGGGCTGCTGCCGGTGCACCTGATGGGGACGTTCTACATCGTGCTCACCATTCTGCTGATGCTGTGGCGCTACACCTGCCGCATCGTGGTCAAGGTCACGCGCGGACACGGCCGCAACGCCCGCCGCGTGATCATCGTCGGAAGCAAGGACAATGCGGTGGAGGTATACCACGAAATGGTCGACAACACCAGCACGGGTTACCGCGTGCTCGGCTATTTCAGCAACCACGACGACCACACCCTGCCGGACAACACCCCCTGCCTGGGTAGCGTGGACGAGGCGCTGCCGTGGCTGGAGGCACACCCGGTAAACGAAGTGTACTGCTGCCTCTCGACGGATCGTTACGCGGAAGAGATATTCCCGATCATGGATTTCTGCGAAAACAACTTCGTCCGCTTCTTCTACGTGCCCAACCTGCGCAACTACATGAAGCGCACGATGAACCTCGAACTGCTGGGCAACGTACCGATCCTCTACATCCGCGAGGAGCCGTTGCGGCAGGCGTCGAACCGGTTTATCAAACGGGCATTCGACGTCACCGTATCGAGCCTGTTCCTCTGCACGCTGTTCCCCTTCATCTATATTTTCGTGGCCATAGGCACCAAACTGACCTCGCGGGGCCCGGTGCTCTTCCTGCAGGAGCGCAGCGGGGAGAACGGCCAGACGTTCAGGTGCATTAAATTCCGTTCGATGCGCGTCAACGCCGATGCCGACAGGGTGCAGGCGACCAGGGACGACCCGCGCAAGACCCGGTTCGGGGATTTCCTGCGCCGGTCGAGCATCGACGAGCTGCCCCAGTTCATCAACGTGCTCAGGGGCGACATGTCCATCGTGGGGCCGCGGCCGCACATGCTCCAGCACACCGAGCAATACTCGAAACTCATCAATAAATATATGGTTCGCCACCTGATCAAACCCGGCATCACGGGATGGGCCCAGGTGACGGGATACCGCGGCGAGACCCACTCCCTGAGCCAGATGGAAGGCCGCGTACGCCGCGACATCTGGTACCTGGAAAACTGGTCGCTGCTGCTCGACATCCGCATCATCTTCATGACGGTATGGAATGCCCTGCGGCAGGATGAGAACGCATATTAATTTCATAAACCTATGAAAGGCATTATCTTGGCAGGAGGCAGCGGTACACGGTTGTACCCGATCACGAAGGGGGTCAGCAAGCAGCTGTTGCCTGTTTACGACAAGCCGATGGTCTACTACCCCTTATCGGCCTTGCTGCTGGCTGGCATCCGCGACATTCTCCTGATCTCTACGCCAGAGGATCTGGGCGGTTTCCGTCGTTTACTGGGCAACGGCTCCGACTATGGGGTTCGTATCACGTATGCCGAGCAGCCGTCCCCGGACGGTCTTGCCCAGGCTTTCCTGATCGGCGCGGACTTCATCGGCAATGACTCCGTGTGTCTGGTTCTGGGCGACAACATCTTCCACGGCT
>OGKA01002419.1_pt1 | contig 11771 bp, 5 predicted proteins | sample 1572211 | NCBI WGS metagenome assembly OGKA01 (sample SAMEA2582125, study PRJEB24529) | metagenome | biome: Human gut stool | place: China | collected 2011
GGTTGGATGTTTTTCTGCTCTTTACTTTTTAGAATATTATCTCGAACTCGCGTTAAAAGTTCCCGATGCCGTGTCGAAAGCCCTTAAGGACAAATATCCTGCTGCCATGGACATTGAATGGGAACGGAAAGGCGATTATTTCGTAGCCGACTGTTGGATGGACGGCAGGGAAATGGATGTGTGGTATGATGTTCAGGCAACCTGGAAATTGACGGAGACGGATATTCTTTGGGAAGGTTTGCCGCCTACGGTACAGACCGCTTTCGAAGGCGGAGAATATGCGCAGTGGAAACGGGAAGATATTGATATGCTTGAATATCCCGTACAGCCTGTCCAGTATGTTATCGAAGTGGAGAGAGGTAATGAGGAGTATCAGTTGTTCTATGCCGGAGATGGTAATTTATTGCAGAAACGTGATGTAAGTGGCAATAAGGACGATACGCACTGGCCGATAGATGAGCTGAAGACCGGGCGTTAATCTTGTTTGATTGAGGTATAACCGGAACAAAATGAAGAATCTCTTCTCCTTACATATTAAGAGAAGAGATTCTTCATTTTGTTTTGAGTAAGTTGGACGTGCTTTTGTCTCTGACTGCTACATCGGTTTATAATCTTTAGCCAGTCCGCCTTCACTTGTTTCCTTGTAAAGCGACGGAAGGTCGTTTCCGGTTTCTTTCATAACTGCTACTACTTTGTCGAAAGATACCCGGTGCATACCATCGGTGAAAGAGGAGTAAAGGTTGGCATCCAAGGCGCGTGCGGCGGCATAGGCATTCCGTTCTATACAAGGAATCTGCACCAGTCCGCATACCGGGTCGCAAGTCATTCCCAGATGATGTTCCAAACCCATTTCCGCAGCATATTCTATTTGTGCAGGGCTGCCGCCAAAAAGTTGGTTGGCGGCTGCCGAAGCCATTGCACAGGCTACGCCGACTTCTCCCTGGCAGCCTACTTCCGCGCCTGAAATGGAAGCGTTGGTCTTTACTATATTTCCTACCAACCCGGCTGTGGCAAGGGCGCGCAAGATACGCGTATCACTGAAATCACGACTTTTGGAAAGGTGATAGAGTACGGCAGGCATCACTCCGCACGAGCCGCACGTAGGAGCAGTGACGATGACGCCGCCCGAAGCATTTTCTTCACTTACCGCCAATGCATAGGCAAATACCAGTCCGCGCGATTGCAGGGATTGTTTGTATCCGCTGGCACGTATATAGTAAGTGGAAGCTTTACGGCGTAGGTTCAACGGACCGGGCAACACACCTTCCTGTTCCAATCCCCGTTTCACGGCATCCTGCATGGTTTTCCATACTTCTTGCAGGTAATCCCATAGATCGCTGTCTTCACATTCCTTGACGTATTCCCAATAGCTCTTTCCTGTACGTTCGCACCATTGCATGATTTCCGTCATGCTGCTCATGGAATACACATCGGGTGTATTGACCGAGGATGCTCCGTCATTCTCTTCTGCCAGAGCGCCGCCGCCGATACTGAACACTGTCCATCGGTCGGTTTCTTTTCCTGCTTTGTCAACGGAGACAAACTTCATTCCGTTAGGGTGGAAGGGGAGAAAAATCTTAGGCTCCCAGATAATCTCTACCGGTGCTATCGGCTGCAGCACTTCGGTAATGGCAATGTTGGTCATGTGACCCTTGCCTGTTGCCGCCAGACTGCCGTATAATGTTACTTTGAACGATGCAGCTTCCGGATGTCTTTCCAGAAATATCTCGGCTGCCTTGCGAGGTCCCATGGTATGGCTGCTTGAAGGACCGGTGCCGATGCGATATAGTTCTTTGATTGATTTCATCTTGCTAATGGGTTATTGGATTATTTGTTTATCAGGATTGTTAATATTGTAACTTTGCAGTTTTCTGTTGCTCGATTTTTAAATTTCAATTAACTTAAGTCTACAACCGTAATCCCCGCTCCGCCAAATTGAATGTGCTCATCGGCAAAATGGCTTACACCGGGCACGGTTTGCAGATATTGGCGGATAAGCGTGCGCAGGATGCCCGTACCGGTTCCGTGTAGGATGCGTACGCGTGACATTCCTACTAATATGGCATCGTCTATGAAATAGGTCACAGCCTGTAGGGCTTCGTCTCCACGCATGCCGCGTACATCTATATCTTGCTTGAAGTTCAGCTTTTTTTCGTACATGCTGTCTTGTGTCTGAGAACTGATATAGGTACTCTTGGTAGAGACATCCGCTTGCTTAGGCTGCGCATTTGTCCGTTCCAGCCTATCCAGCTTGACTGTGGTTTTGATACTTCCGAACGCAACGATGGCTTTCTTGCCGTTTATCTCCAATACTTCGCCAACTGAGGTCTGTCCTTTTATCTTGACATAGCTTCCGGGTACGATTGCTGCCAGACGTTCGGCTTCTTTCTTTGCCTGTTGCTCTGCCAACGCTTGTGCAGACAATGTATTTTCCTGATTCTTGTTGGCTTTCTTCTCCTTTTTCCGGTTCTGTTTTTCTTTCAGTTTTTCTATTTTGCGGGCAATTTTTTCTTCCTGCTCCTTAGCGGTGAGGGTGTCCAGCGATTCGCGGAAATCATTTAATTCCTGCCGTATCTGGCGTGTCTTTTCTTTTTCGGCCTGCGCTTCTTTAATGGCGCGGATGGTGTTTTCTATGCGGGCATTAGCTTCCTGCATCAGTTGTTCCGCCTCCTCTTTGGCTTTCTGCAGAATCTCCTTGCGTGACTTCTGCAACTCTTCTATCTCTGTCTGATAACGGGCAATGGTTTCCTCCATATGCTTTTCGCGTTGCCGGATAGTCTGACGTTTGCCTTCCCAATAACGTTTGTCGCGTACAATATCTTGCAGGTACTTGTCGGCATTGATGTATTCACTGCCTACAATTTCCGAAGCATCGGAGATTACATCTTCCGGCAATCCGATTTTACGGGCAATCTCTACGGCAAATGAACTGCCCGGATTTCCGATCTGTAGTTGAAAGAGTGCCTGCATCAAATGGCGGTCGTAGAGCATGGCGCCGTTGACTACTCCTTCATGATCTTCGGCAAAATGCTTCAGATTCTGATAGTGAGTCGTTATTACTCCGAACGTTCCTTTCTGATTGAAACGTTTCAGCACAGCTTCGGCGATGGCTCCTCCGATCTGTGGTTCCGTACCTCCTCCGAACTCGTCGATCAGGATGAGGCTGCGTTCATTGCAGCTTTTCATCATGATTTTCATGTTGGTCAGGTGCGAAGAATAAGTACTCAGGTCATCTTCGATGGACTGTTCGTCACCGATATCGATGAAGATACTGCTGAACATACCTGCATGACTGCGTTCGTGCAAAGGAATCAGCATACCGCATTGCAACATATATTGCAGCAAACCGACTGTTTTTAGACAGACAGACTTACCTCCGGCATTCGGACCGGAAATGATAAGGATACGCTGCTTTTGGTTTAGTTCTATATCCAGCGGAACTACTTTTTTCCCATGTTTGGCTAAAGACAGTTGCAGTAAGGGATGCACTGCCATTGTCCAATCCAATAGCTGTTTCTTTTCTACTGTCGGTTTCAGACTGTTGGTCTGTATGGCAAAATAACTTTTCGCACGGATAAAGTCAATTTCTGCCAGAAACTCATACGACTGAAGAATATCCGGAATAGACGGGCGCAGTATAGTTGAAAACTCTGTAAGGATACGAATGATTTCCCGTCGTTCATCCCCTTCGAGTTCACGAATACGGTTGTTGGCTTCTACCACCTCTGCCGGTTCGATGAATACGGTCTTTCCACTTGCCGATTCATCGTGCACGATACCTTTGATCTTTCGTTTTAATCCCGGAGCGACAGGAATAACGAGACGACCGTCACGCATGGTCGGAGCTACGTCTTTGTCTACATAGCCTTCAGACTGTGCATTGCGTAGGATACTGTTTAATGATCGGGAGATACTTCCCATCGTATTGGACAGTTCCCGACGGATACGGGCCAGTTCGCTGGACGCATTGTCTTTTATTTTTCCATATTTATTAAGGATACCGTCTATCTTGCCAATCAGTTGGGGGAATACGGCAATGTCTCCTGCCAACCGCTTCAGGCTGGGGTAGGGTACATCGTTTTCCTCCTCTTCTTCATTCCGGTGTAGAAAACGTACGATATCACGAATAGTCTCTAATGAACGGCGTAGGTCAAATAGTTCTTGTTCGTCCAAATACATGCCTTCTATCCGTACCCGTTTTAGTGATGGGCGGACATCGAAGAAGAATTGATCGGGAAATCCGTCTTCTTCCTGAATGATGCGCACAAATTCTGTTACCTGGTTCAGTTTCTCTTCCACTTCTTCAAATTGCTCGGAAAAGCTCATGTCTGAAACCCGTTCTTCGCCTAAAGTGCTGAGACACTTGTCTTTCAGTAACTGCCTTATTTGGTCGAATCCTATCTTTTGCTCAAAATTTTGAGGATATATCATGTCTTTATACTTATTATAGGCTGCAAAAATACGATTATTTCGCGAAAAAAATGTCAGATTGTTTGCAGATTTAAAAATGATTCGTACCTTTGCACCGCTTTCAACGGAAAGCACTTCTGATAAAGGAGTTTTGGAGAGGTGGCAGAGTGGTCGATTGCGGCGGTCTTGAAAACCGTTGTACTGCGAGGTACCCGGGGTTCGAATCCCTGTCTCTCCGCTTTAAGAAAATAGAAAGTTCCTGTAAATTAATACTTTACAGGGACTTTTTGTGTTTATTCCATAATTGTTTTTTATTTCTCTGCCTTATTGTCAGAAAGGTGTCGGCAGGATGAATTTATATGATAATGGTTTGTGTGTTTATCTGCTCTTCGGGTCTTCAGCTCTCCCTTCTCCTTAAAAAAAAGGAGAGGGGGGAGGAGAGCTTACAGACTTTTGCAATAACTTCTTCTGATTCGGATGGTTATTCCGGATTTATATTAATAGGTCTTTATTTGGCTTGTTTACTCTATGACAATCACCGGTAAGCGTATTGCTTCCCGTACTTCGGTCCAACTACCTGTTTTGAGTCTATACTTATAGCATACACAGAAGGTCGTAGTTGTCGGGTCGAGCCGGTTGTTGTAGAGTGCATAGGCGTTATCACCCGGATGGGCTACTTTGACATCCACTGTTTCCACTTCCATTTCTTCAGGATCATAAGGTTCTACAGTCAGGGAGTTATCATCAGCTACTTCGATAACAATCGTATTTTTCTTGATGAAGTCCGGCTGATTCTCCGGTTCTGCCGGTAATCTCTTAGTACCGATATTGATTCTTACCCGATTTTTGGTCAGAGGTACCATTGTTTTGGTGATGACAAAGTATCCGCTGCCTTCATACCCTGATGCATTATAGCTTGCAGGTTCTGCGGAACTGGTATATTTGTTTTTCTTTTGTATCTGTAATAATGCATTTCCTTTCTTTTTTACTATAGGATAAGGAGTTGCGTCGGCTATTGCTATGGGAATAAAGTAGATTTTATCCGGGTCCAGACTTTCAATGACTGAAATGTCTATTTTGATAGGTACCAACGTGTATGGTTCTCCTGTCGGATAAGTAACTGTGCTGCTTTCTATCGCATAGTCTTTCGGGTCCATCTTGAGGGCATATCGGCTATAATCTTCGATAAAGTTCGTATAGTTATATTCATCCAGAAGAACTGTGTCTTCTGTGAGCGATATTGTAACCGGTTCCTCTGTCGGATTGGTTCCGCTACACGCAATCGACAGATTGCGTATATTACCGTCTTTGCCATCCAGGTCGTAAACCAAATTGTGTATATTGTTATTGTCGCTGACAATGTATACCATTTTCTCGTATCGTTCATCTTCAAAGAACTTCTTTCTGTCACTGCATCCGGCAAGAAATAGTAATGCGAGTAACAGCGACAGGATGCTTATTTTATATGTTTTCATTCTTATTCTTTTAATTTATATTCAATGCTAACGAATTGTCTCATAGGGTGATTTGTTTAATCTCCCCAGCCGGGATTCTGATCCAGACCATCCACTTTTCTTATTTCATATTTGCCAATAGGTAGGAATACCATTTTACGATCTACTACTCTGTGTCTTATCCAGGGATGGTCTACTACTACCGGATAGAAGTATCCACTCATCTCATCTTTGCTGAGGTCCATCCCCTGTATCGCTTCTTTTTCGGACTCTTCGTAGATGCCCCATCGGCGCACGTCATAGTATCTTTGATTCTCATACAAGAATTCAATAGCTCTTTCTCTTTGAAGGATTTTGTTAAAGCCATCCACGCTGGCCAACTCATCATCTTTCACTCCGGGGAGTCCTACACGGTATCTGATTGGGTTGAACGCCTGCTTGATTTTGTATATGTCACGGCTTTCCTCGTAGACTTTAGTCTCTCCGTTCGATCCCTTCAGTTCGATGGAATAACTGCCCTGAAGATTATTGAGTGCTTCACTATAAGCCAGCAGGATTTCAGCATAACGGATGATAGGGAAAAATTTTTCCATTAATATTCCTCCGGGCGAAGAGAATGCATCGTCGTCATGCACGTATTTGGTAATGACATAACCGGTGGCGGGGTAGTTGTTCACATTACCACTGGAGGAGTGCTTCCCATCCGTTACAGAAGAGTTGTCATATTTAATCATCTGCTCCTTTTTAGCATCGCTTCCGCTGTATGAGCGGGCTTTCCAGAAACGGCCGGAGAAACCGATGTTGGCATAGAATCTCATTTCCCGATTACGGTACATGTTGAAGACTCCTGACTTCAATACATATTCGGAGAAGGTCTCATCCTCGGTGCTGAAATTTGTATTATCATATGTTCCGTCTTCTTTGTATGGCTTTGCATCTTCGGGATAGTTGTCTGTTCCGTCATTCATATAGAACATGTTGACCATCTTTTGTGTTACGCCCATCCCATTGTATCCGTCCATCGAATGTGGAAAAGATTCTCTAATGCATAGATTACCGGTCGTTCTTCCCCATATGAACTCCTTGTTTTTTCTGCCATCTGTTTCGCCATTGAACATATAGCTGTAAGATTTAAGCGGGTCAATACCGCCTACTCCGTTGGGAAACGCCTGATTCTCGTTGGTTGGAGGTACAAAAGAGTCTTTATCTGCAGGGACAGTATGCAGTTCATAACGCCCCATGTCCATGACTCTTTCGCAAGCTGCTGCGGCTACCGCCCATTTACGATCGTCGTATTGCTGGGAAATGTAGAACACTCCGTCACTGCTCCGTTTCCAGTTCCCGAAGTATGTTTGTCCGCGGCCATTGTATAATGGGCTAGCCTGTATCAATCTTAACCGTGCAATCAGTGCGTAAGCCGCTCCCTTGGTGGGACGGCCGAAGCTGCTGTTCGGTTGAGTCTCTGGCAGATATTGTGCCGCCAACTCAAATTGTTCGCAAGCATAGTCTACTGATTCGTCATACGTCGCACGTACGTTTGCATAGGCTTCCGGCTGCTCGTTGGAGGGATATACCTGATCTCCTACAAGGATGACAGGACCGAAATCCATGATGAGATGGTAGTATGCGTAGGCTCTCATAAAATAGGTGTATGCCCAGATGTCCGGTTTTTCCAGATTGCTCATATCGGTCACTTCATCCATACGTGAGAGGATAATGTTTGCCTTACGGATGATTTTGTACATCGTGTCCCATTGATAAATAGATTTTTTCTTTTTAGCATCTTTATTGGTGATGTTTTCTTCGTTAATGGCTCCCGTGACGTATGCCATACCAGTATAGGTTTCTGCATTAAAAGTTTCAAAAGCCTCATCGGTAGCTAACGGTCCTGCTGTCGCCGGACTATTGAGAAAGTCTCCTTCATCGGGAAACATGGATGCTACGTTCCACATATATCTTTCCAAGTATTCTTTACGGGAGAAGATGGAGTCATATTTCATTGTATCGTCAAACCACTTGTCTACATCCAGATAATTACAGGAAGAGATAGAAAAGACGGACAACAATAGAATTGAATGCAATATTAGTTTTCTCATATAATTCATTTTTTGATAGTTAGAATTTGATGTATGCCTGCAAAGTCACGCTGGCAGGAATTGGATAACGCCGTCCGTTGTATAATGCTTGTTCCGGATCGCAGATATCAATCTTATCCCATACGCAAAGATTGTTGCCTACGAGTGAAAGGTCGATAGAATTGATTCCCAAATTCTTTATAGTCTTGGGTACATTTACACTATAATTGATGTTTACTTCTGATAGCCGCAGGTATTTTGCATTGTTTTTCCAAAAACTGGATGTCTGGGAATTGTTTTCCAAATTTCCGTATGACATGCGAGGGAATCGGGCATTAGGATTTTCTGACAAAGATGGATCTAGCCCCATCTTCTCAGCATATTCACGGGAAATCCAACGATTGGCAGGGTTTTTGACTATGCTCAGTACATTACCAGTCTGTTTGCCATAGAATGGAATGTAGCCTTCGTCATATAGAGCGCCGTTTGAAGCTGGTACCCCCACATGATAAACATCGGTATTTCCGGTTCCCTTGAATAGTACGGCAGCCGACAGTCTCTTATATCTGAATTCAACTCCGAATCCATACATGAAGCGTGGAGTACTGCTGAATGACAAAGGTACTTTGTCATCCCCGTTTACAACACCGTCTCCATTGACATCCTTGTATTTAATATCTCCGGGCAGATAGCTACCGAAAGTCTGTTTAGGACTATTAGCGATATCCTCGTCATCTTTGAACAATCCTAATGCGATCAGTCCTTTTTGGTATCCATAAGGACGTCCGGTGGCAGAATTATATTCATATTTGGTATCTGCCTCTTCAAAATAATTCACCCTGTTATTACTAAGGGTAAAATTTCCTCGGAATGTTACCGACATATCTTTGCCAATATTCTGTATATAGGTCACGTTTCCGTCCGAACCATAACTTTTCATGCTGCCTACATTGCCAAATGGCATGCTGACAAGGCCGATATACTCTGGAACTTGTTGGCGTTGCTGGAAGATGCCATCACGGATGTCTTTGAAGAAATCGATCACGAAACTCAGTTTGCTGTTGAATAATTCGCCTTCGATACCTACATCTATCTTTTTCGCTTTTTCCCATTTCAGATTGTCGGCTCCCATTTGATTTTCAGTGATTCCGGCTTCATTGTATCCCCAGCCTTTTTCGGCAGACTCATTGATAATCGTCAGATAGGGGAAACGTTTGTCTGAAATACGGTCGTTACCTACGATACCATACGAAGCTCTGATTTTGAGAAAATTCAGCCAAGGAAGCTTTTCTTGCATGAATTCATATTGGGTAGGCACCCAACCACCGGATATGGCCGGAAAGAACCCAAAGCGTTTACCTTTCTCAAAGTTTTCTGAACCGGTATATCCTATGTTGAAATCGAGCAGATATGTATCTCTGAACCCATAACTGACTTTTCCAGACAAACCCTGATATCTTAAAGGAATAGCAGCCATACCGTCCTTATTTAAATCTTTTGTGTTTTTGCTATCACTCATTTCATAATGTATAAGAGCGGAAATACGGTGTTCATCGTTCAGCATAGCTTTCCAGGTTAGATTTGCCTGAAGAAAGTATTTCCGGTACTGGCTGTCTCTGTTTTTAGTATATTTTGTTCCTTCTTTCTTTATAGTGTGTATAAGTTCCAGATTTCCGTTCTCATCCCTGCGTTCCGCCCAATACATGTCGGGCTTGACAGAACGTGTCTCTTCAAAATAAGAGCTGTTGCTGTAGGCCCCCTGAATGTTAAGAGCCAGATTTCTCAGTAGAAAACTGAAATCTTGCTGTAAGCGTATTGTATAGGTACCAGAGTAAGTATTGATGTTTTTCAAACCTGTATAATTCAACATGGCATAGGGTGAGTACACATCTTTTGCGCCCGATTTGTAGGTGGGCAGTTCTCCTGTAGAATAACGGACAGGAATAGTGAGAGGAGTCAGTTTGGCTTGGGCATCCCATAATTGGTCGGTTGATGCTCCTTGCCCGGGTAGTGCTTGTGAGGATAGGTAGATATCCGAACCGAAATAAAGTTCGGTTGTCTTGGTCAGGTTGAAGTCTACGTTCAGACGCATTCCGTAAGTGTTGTAGTGCACATCCTTGATGTACTTGCTGTTTTCGTCTTGCTTGTAGATTGCCGATTCATTTGACATATTCATACTGACAAAATAACGGGCGATACTACCACCTCCTCTGGCACTAGCGTAATATGTTTGCTGAAGCGAGGTTCTTTTCAGAATTTCATCCTGCCAGTTTACATCCGGATAAAAGTCGGGATCCAGATGATACTGAATGGCTTTCAGTTCAATGTCATCATAAATAGGCTGTGCTCCACGCATGGCACTTGCTTCATTGGCTAACACAGCGTAGTCGTATGCACGTAAATATTCGGGAAGCTTAGTGAGATAGGAGATTTTGACATTAGCACGAACGTTTACTTCCATCTTGTCGGATGTCCCATGCTTGGTAGTCACCAGTACGACTCCATTCGCACCGCGTACACCGTATACGGCAGTTGCGGAAGCGTCCTTCAATACGGAGAAACTTTCGATATCGGCGGGGTCGATGCTGTTCAAGTCACCTTCGAGCCCGTCGATAAGTACAAGTGCACTCGAGCTTGCTCCAAACGTACCAATACCACGAATCCAGAATTCAGACATGTTAGAGCCCGGTTCACCGCTGGACTGTACGGAGATAATACCGGGTACACGACCACCGAGCAGTTAGGGAAGTGGCTGGTGTCTGTATCTGTGATATATCCACATTGGTGACAGCTCCGGTCAGGTTGACCTTCTTTTCTTTTGTTCCCATACCGGTGATGACAACTTCATCCATTTGTTGTGAATCGCTTTTCAGCATAATCCGCAGATTCTTTTCATCTTTCAAAACGATATGTTCCATCTTTTTGTAACCGATAAAAGAGAATATAATCATATCTCCTTTTTGGGCAGATAACTTGAAGGCTCCGTTAATATCGGTGCTGGTACCTACTCCTGCGCGGTCCTTTAGGTATACGCTGACTCCGGGCAGCGACTCATTGCTTTCGTCGAATACATGTCCCGAAATTGTTAATTGTTTCTCCTGCCCCATCATTATTGATGCGTTGCAGAAGAACAGTAATGATAGTAATATGTATTTTTTCATTAGTGTCTTCTTTACATATGATTATTGGGGTTAACGCAGACTCAACTTGCGGACACATCCGGACCCGCAGTCTGAAATATACAAATCTCCTTCGGCAGTCAATCCTACTCCCTTGGGCCAGTTGAAGGTGGCTTCCAGTGGAGTGCCACTTTGGTTACCTTTAACATTTTGTCTGCCTACAACGGTTGTTACCATACCTGTATTCATATCAATTTTGCGTATGGTCTGGGTTCCGGCATCTGCAATGTACATGTTTTTTTGTCCAGATTCGTCTACTATAATGGTCATTTGGTTGTTCCAGTTAAACAAACAGTCTGTCCGATATCCATTAATTACTTGAGTAGTACTCGTATTATCAGCTCTTACATTAAGATGTCCGGCATATATTATTTCTTCAGATTCAGGTTTCGATACATCCTGCATGGTTATAACAGAAGATGCTCCGTAAGAAGTATATAGATGAGTTGGTTCAGTCGGGTCGAACATCATGCTGACAATATAGCTGTTTTCTGTTTCTGGAGTTGTCGAGTTATATACATCGTTTTTGATGTATTCACATACCATATCTTCCAGTTTAAATCGGAATAATTGTTTGGTTGCCGTACGGCCGTAAAAGTAGCCATCTGTAGTACAATAAGCTATACAAGCTGTAGAGTTGTAGTCAATTTGTT
>OGKA01002455.1_pt1 | contig 11580 bp, 11 predicted proteins | sample 1572211 | NCBI WGS metagenome assembly OGKA01 (sample SAMEA2582125, study PRJEB24529) | metagenome | biome: Human gut stool | place: China | collected 2011
TTTACATTACCATCTTCAAGTACATACATAGTACCTTTTTCAAGATAGTGATCAATCATATTTTCCTGCTCATCAGCTAATAACAATAATGCTATAAATTGCTTTTTATTCTCATTCACTTCTCGGATTTTCATATCTATTACTCCGTCAAACTAGAATTTGTTTATTTCTTCTTTTTCGGTTTTGGAGCTAATATTATCGAGTAATATTTTTTTATCTTCCATTCTTCTTTTCCTCAAATTCCGATTGAGAAAACGATAAAGACGGAATGTAAACGTATGGAGCGTTTACGAACTTTAAACAATAATATTTAAATATATTATAATAAAAATCCATGTTCCTTAAATTGGAACATGGATTTTGTGGTAATAGGGTAATTAATAATTTATATTTCACATGCCACATCATATGCTGATTTAATAGCATGATCAATATTACTTGGACGTTCTCCAGCACAATCACCAATATAGTGAAGTGGGAGAGGACAACCAGAAAGCTCTGGAAGGTTCTTTCTTGCACCAACAGCCATTACAACAAAGTCTGAAGCAATTTCTTCTGTTGATGTATTGTCGTCTATTGTTTTTTCAACAACTACAGAATCATCTTTGATTTCTGATAATTTTGCAGATGTTACTATTTGAACATTATAATGCTCTAATTCACTCATTAGAGTAGGTAGAACAGTGTTGCTTTCTTCTTTTGCAATCTGGTCCATCATTTCAATAATTGTAACCTTACATCCACGTGAAGCCAGATATTCAGCTGTCTCAACACCTACAAGACCACCACCGATTACAGAAACATTACCGAATACGATTTCTTTCTTGGCAAGCACATCCCATGCACTTGTAACAGTTGGAAGATCTTTGCCAGGAACAGGGATTATTGCGTTGTTTGCACCTGTTGCCACAATTACTTCATCGAATGAATTATAATCCTGTGATGTGAATTCCTGACCAAGTCTGAAAGTAACATCTAATTCAGGAAGTACATTTGTATAATAATTAATGCTTCTCATCATTTCTTCTTTTCTTGGAGGTACACTAGCAATAAGTAACTGACCACCAATCTGAAGTGATTTCTCAAAAATGGTTACACTATGACCTCTTAATGCAGCAACACGTGCAGCTTCAAGTCCAGCAATACCAGCACCAATAATAGCTATTTTCTTTGATGATGCTGCAGGAGTTATATGTCGTGTTGCTTCGTAACCGTTTTCAGCATTAAGTACACAACTTAAGAAAGCACGATTCTGAATATTATCTGTACATCCCTTATTGCACATCATACATGTTCTGACATTACAGCAATGTCCATCTGCGCATTTGTTTGCAAAGTCAGGGTCTGTGAGAAGAGAACGACCTAATCCAATGATATCAGCAGAACCATTTGCAATAACTGCTTCGGCAGCTTCTGGTGTAACGATACGGCCTACTACAGATACAGGAATAGATACAAGCTCTTTTATTTTTTTAGAATAAGAAACCATAAATCCGTATGGCTGTGTTCCCATGGCAGGGATTGTATCACCCATATTTCCTGTATGGTTAGCCTGTGCAACATGTAATGTGTCAACACCGCAAGCTTCTAATTCTTTTGCAAAAATGCAAGCCTCATCTAATGGAAGACCACCTTTTCCTCTAAAACTATTTTCTCCAAGAGGAGTAACTATAGGAAGCTTGTAGTCGATAACCATGTCAGGTACGATTGTTTTTAATCTTTTTACAAGTGTTAATGCAAAACGTGTACGATTAGCCAGGTCACCGCCATATTCATCAGTTCTATGATTTAAAATAGGAGAGCAGAGAGAACCAACAAGACGGTCTCCATGTACTTCAATACAATCAACACCAACTTCGTGTGCTAAGATAGCACAGTTTTCCATATGCTTTATTATTTCATCAAGTTCTTCTGCAGTTACTTCATTTACAAAGTGCTGCATATCATGGTGAAGTTTAGCTCTTGCTTCCTGCATTTTGCCCTGATGGAACATATCGTTTAAAGCTTTAACATTGTAGTCAGGATGGAATAACTGAATTCCAAGCTTTGCACCATTTTCATGACATGCGTCAGCAAGTTTTTTGAAGCTTTGAACCTGCTCAGGTGAATAAAGCTTTGGTGTAGGAGAGAATGTTGGAAGTGGTGCAACATCTCCAATTACTATATATCCGACACCGCCTTTTGCGAGACGCTCGTAAAAACGAAAACTTTGTTCTCCAATAGAACCATCTTTTTCCTCATATCCTGTTGTAAGTGGTGGGAACATAATACGGTTTTTAAACTCAATATTTCCAACTTTTATAGGCTCTAATAATTTCATTGTTCATACTTCCTTTCAAAGTGAATATACTATTTAAGTGGTGTTAAAAACTCTAACATTAATTTGTCTAATTCTGCTCTTGCAAAAGCACTGGCAAAATTGTGGTTAGCGCCTTCAATCGTTTTATAATTGCATTTTCCATTGTAAAGTGACTCATATCTATGGCATGTTGCATCATCTACCAAATCATCTGCAGTTCCTCTTATAAGGAGGACTGGTCCGTTGTATCCTTCTGCTGACGAGAATGGCTCATAATTAAATAAATCATGATTAAAGGATGTTGGGAAAGTGAGTCCTTCAATATCGGCTTTGGTGATTCCCTGAGCTTCCATGGCTTCAGCACGATCCTTACATCCAAACCACATTCCAGCACCTGGACACATAAGCATGAGAGCATAAGGATTAACAATAGGAGCTGCAGTAGCAGCTGCGTATCCTCCCATACTCTGACCAGATAAGATAATCTTATCTGGATTGGCAAAATCTTGTGTTTTAGTCCAGTTTATAATATCCTCGATATCGTGTAGGATACCTGTAAAGGTCATGTTCTCGAATTCACCATCACTTTCACCATTTCCGTATAAATCAAAACGGACACTGGCAAATCCATGTTCAGCTAAGAATCTGGCTGTGTGAGTATAAATACTTTTGTAACCGCTTTTATTTCCTGTAAAGCCATGTACATTTACAATAGCAGGAAATCTTGTGCCATCTTCTGGAATGTTAACTATTCCACGTAAGATGTGTCCATCACGGTTTGTAATTTCTACTTGTTTTGTCAATTTAAAATACCTCTGTTTCTAATTTTATTCTGCAGTAGCAGCTTTTCTCTTGTCTGATAAATCCTGTAACATTTTAGCTGTTTTCTCTTTTGTTAGAGGGTATACAAATTTTAATACCAGAACAGCTAATAAATATCCTACAACGTATAAACCTGTATATGTTTTCCAAAGACGTCCTGAGAATGCTTCACTCTGGACAGCTTCATTAACCTGGAATCCAGCAATTGCAAGTGCAAAACTACTCATACTTCCTGATACAGCATTAGCAAGTTTACGGAAGAATGTATATGCTGAGTATACAATTCCTTCATTACGTTTTCCTGTCTGAAGTTCCTGATAATCAATTGCATCATTTACAAGTGCCCAAACTAATACCTGGAAACCACTTACTCCAAGATAGCAGATTCCGTTGATGATAATAAAGAGCATAGGATTTTCAAGTGGGAAGAAGAATAAAATAGCATAAACAACAACTGAGAAAGATGCACTGTACATAATCCATTCTTTCTTTCCAAATTTCTTAGCAACAAATTTTGTGCCTACGAATGCAATAAGTGACCAGATTACACTTAACATACCTGAAACTGCCATGATGGCAACATTTCCAAAATAATCGCGGAATAAATAAGTATTTAATCCGTTAACCATACCTGCTCCAACAATACCGATAAAGCTTGATAACATAACTCCGAGTAATGCTTTGTTTTTAGTAATATCTTTAATTACCTGGAAGTAGTTAAGCTTTTCTTTTTTCTCAACAACTGGCTCTGTAATAATACGCTCTTTACACCAATGAGATGTAAACATAAGACAGATTAATCCAATAACTGCACAGATTGCTGACATAATAAGGAAATGGCTAGGTACTGGCTGGTTATCTTTATATAAGAATAATGGTCCAGCAATAACGATAACTGTCATAAAAATTGTACCGCCAAGACTTCTGAAACGAGAAAGGTCAGTACGTTGGTTAACATCATCAGTCATTACACTTGAAAGACTACCAAATGGAACGCTGACACATGTGTACATAATTTCGTAAACAATATATGTAATGAACATATAAGCAATACGTGCACCATAAGCGAAATTGCCTACGTTAACAAATCCTAATATACAGAGTACTGCAGTTGGAAAAGCAAAGAATTTAATCCAAGGAATGAATTTTCCTTTTCCTTTGTTTTTGTGGCTATCAACAAGTGCACCAATTAAAGGGTCATTTATAGCATCCCAAAGCTTTGTAATAAGCATAAGGATTCCTACGTGTACTGGATTAACTTTTAATACCAGTGTATAAAAAATAGCAAGATACATGGCACGGAACTGCTCAGTACAGCAACATCCCAAATCGCCAAGAGTGTAACCAATTTTGTCCTTCATGGAAAAAGGTCTTGTTTCTTTCATGATCATTTACCTCTCAAATTTATATTGTTTTGGTAGCTACAATCTTATTATATTGTGGTTATGCTGATATCCATATACAAATATTGCTTGCAAACTACGAAAAATTGATATATTGTATATTTTGACAAAATAAACAAAAAATATAATAGGAAAGTGTGCAAAATAGACATATGAAAAAGCAAGGCTACAAAATGGAATATTTGAAAATATTGGATAGTACCCAGCGAAGCTTTGGGCAAAAGAAGAGCTATACAATTGTATTTATAACTGGTGGGATAGGGTATATGCACCAGGAGGATGATAATATTGTATGTACTATGGAGGATTTGATATTTATTAAGCCAGGTAATAAAGTAAAGCTTGAATATCGTAAAAATAAGTATCCTCTTGAAGTTTATGTTCTTTATATAGGTGGAGAACTTTTAAGGAAATTGTCAGATGAAGAAACAAGACTTGATGAAGCGTTTGATTTTGTTCCGTATCAAGTTAAGATTGTTCATTCTGAGAGTGAATCGGCTATGCTTATAAAGAATATATCCAAAAAGCTCTATTCGATGAATAATGAGCCGCCTAAATTTGCCCGCTCATTATACGAGAAAAGCCTATTAACTATGATTCTTGTACTTGCACTTCGCTCATCTGTTCAGGAGGATGTGCAGATTAAGACGAATAAGAAAAAACACGTTGTAATGGATGATATTTTTATTTATATCAGAGAACATTTGACAGAAGATATCTCGTTGGAGCGCTTGGAAAATGAATTTTATGTAAGCCGTTATCATATAGTAAGAGAGTTTAAAAAAATGACAGGTGAGACACCTCATTCATACATTGTAAAGAGCAGACTTGATTTATGCCGCCATTATATAGAGCAGGGGAAAAGTATTCGTGAGGTATATGCGCTTGGTGGATTTGGAGGGTATAATCATTTTTTTAGAGCATTTAAGAAAGAATATGGTGTTACTCCAATGCAATATTACAATAATTTACAGATTGACAGGAATGAAAAGTAATGATTGTGTTTGTAGAATAAAAAAAAGGACACACTCTTGACGGGTGTGTCCTTCCTATATTCGTAACTTTTCTCAAAATCACTAATGAATTTTTCTTTTACCAAGATTGCTCTTGTCTTGTTCTCCTCACTGGATAACTCCACCAGCCCGTCCATGAATTGTAATATTAATTTCCACCTCGCATTCTAATAAACGCCAAAATCTATTACGTAAGTATCCTTTCCATTCTTCTTCGCCTGGTAAAGCAGACCATCTGCTATTATGATGCATTCAGCTAATTTTCTTCCTGCTCCCTTCACCCGATAAAGTCCGATGCTGCAATGCACATCCTGTCCCTTTTCTTCTGCTTTGTCATGAATCTTTTTTCTAAATCCTTCAATGCGTGCCGTTATTTCATCCCGGTCTCCGATATTCTGCAGGAAAAGAATGTACTCATCACCGCCATATCTGCATGCAATGTCTGACGGACCGCACATTTCCTGAAGTGCCGAGGCTACTTCACGAATCCAGAAATCGCCGGTTTCATGTCCATATGTGTCATTGACAGACTTGAAATTATCGATATCCATAAATCCCAATACCGCCATATCACCTTCTGACATATTTTCTAAACAGTTTCTAATCTGATCTACTCCACTGGTTTTATTCCATAACCCTGTCATAATATCATGGCTCGCTCTGTATTCGGAAATCAATAATTCTTTTTTTGCATTCAGCCACTGATCCGAAACTTGTATCATATGATCTACAGAAATAATCATGGATGAAAAGAAAATCGTCATATTCTGCAGATACCAGGTGTCAATAACATAATCAAAGAACAAAATAGCTGTCAGAAAACAAACATATCCCAGATACAGGAGAAATGTTTTTTTGCTATATCGCTTTCTCTCCAACAGCAGGACAGCTAATGATACCATAATATTTAATATAAGCAGAAGTCTGATTATACCATAAAGTCTGCCATAATAAAAATAATTATCACTACTGAAATAGTAAAACTCTTCTCTGACATCCGGCAGTGAGATGCAGATCATGCCAATTACTCCACATAGAATGGAAACTGCCAACAAAATCTTCTTTATTTTTAAATATCTGTCGCTTTCTTTCATAAGAAATATTGTAAAAATCGTCAGATACAGATACTTTAACAAGTACATGGCATAATTTACGATTTCTAAATTTAAGTACACCCATTTTTCATTCATACCTGCAAACATATAAGTGTCCAGGTCACCCAGCACCAATGCTGCTGTGATAAAATAGATAATCTTTTCCATCACTTTTTTGTCTCTCTGTTCGAGAGCTTTCACATTGCTGGATGAAAAAACAATATAGGTATTCATTATAAGACACCATAATGCAATAAAGCATATATACTGATTCATAATAATTTGCATATATTTGATTTTCTCCTACGTATTTTGCTGTTATTTTCTTTTTTTAATTTAACGCAAAAAATAGATATAGCCATTTCGAACACCACTAATATTCCAATTTTAACAATATTACTTCCTACAAGCATCGCTGCTGCTATCGAATCTATTAAAATATGTGCGATCACGCAGGGCAACACCCCTTTTGAATATTCTTTTACTGCTCCAAACATAAATGTGTTTCCTAATATCATAAGATAGAAGATTAGATAATTACTAGATCCGGCTGTAATCCAAGGCAATCGATAAATTGGAATATGCCATAAAAACCACACGATTGATATTAAGAACATTTTTAATATATAGGACTTTATATTAAGCTTTGGCTGTAAATACCATCTCCAGCCACATTCTTCTAATCCGCCTTGCAGGATTGTCCATGGCATATAAACCAATACAGAAATAATTGTTCCACCTGTCAGCAATACATTGCCCATTATAAATGAGACACCCCAATATACGCATACACTGCCGATTGCCAAGATATATGGGTAGATGGACTCTCTTTGCAAAAACATATCTTTGAGCACTGCTTTCTGCCCATCTGATTTTGCAAAAGCAATCGCAACAAACATTGGTGTTAAATTCATTAAAATAAACAAGATAGATGAACCAATTGAATTTCCCTCAGGAAACAAAAAAAGCAATACCTGTCCTATAACAAAAGTTATCGCAAGTGTAATTGCAGAATAACATAATGACTTTTTCATCATAATATCTACTTATTCGAAATTAATAAGTCAAGGAAACTAGTATTTCAATAAAAGCCTGATGCTGAACCTTTTGTGTAAATAACTTTTTATAATGGATAGATTCCATATATGCTTCTTCAGCATATGCAAACAATTGCTTATGTTGTTCATCAATCATTTTTATTCCAATATAATACTCTGGTTTCATTTCAAACATAATCTTTTGTTTTAGTCAATACTGTTATCAGGAACTATTCTTAATAAAATTATATGACTATTACAATTATTGTCAATAAGTAACTGTTCAATACCAGGGTTGTTTCATGAAGCTTTCACCCTATGACAGTCTGTTGTCCATATCATTTCGGTTGCCGTGTCCGAACCATCATATTCTTACAAAAAAGCGCAAACATCTTTACTTTTGAAGATGATGACGCATAACTACTAAAACGAAGAGTGCATAACCACTCCTCAATATCAATCAGATTTTTCTGTATTATACTTCTATCATGGGTATCATATGTCGATAATAGAGTAAAGTTTTAGTTGGTTATTAAGATTAGGGTGTCAAAAGCCCATTTTAATAAACCTGCTGAGGGTTCTGTCACTAATTGGCTGCTCTTCAAAACTGGTTGTGTGCAGTGCATACTCCTTTTATAGCATGAAAAAAGCACTCTAACCTATTATTGGCTAAAGTGCTTGTGATCCTGTTATTAAATTATCTTTTTCCGAAATGCAAATGTTCTGTCAATGATGTTTCATAAATTTTTCAACAAGTTCCGCTGATTTCTTAATAATTCTCTTCGTGCACTTCAAAATAGCTCTGCGGATGATTACATACCGGGCATACCTCAGGTGCTTTTGTTCCTACCACAATATGTCCACAGTTACGGCATTCCCATACCTTAACTTCACTCTTTTCAAATACCTGTGCAGTTTCAATATTTTTAAGAAGTGCACGATATCTCTCCTCGTGATGTTTCTCAATCTCTCCTACAGCTCTGAATTTTGCTGCAAGTTCAGGAAAACCTTCTTCCTCAGCTGTTTTAGCAAAACCTTCATACATATCTGTCCACTCATAATTTTCGCCCTCAGCAGCAGCTGCCAGATTTTCCTTTGTATCACCGATTCCTGCTAATTCCTTGAACCACATTTTTGCATGTTCTTTTTCATTATCTGCGGTCTTTAAAAATAATGCTGACATCTGTTCATAGCCTTCTTTTTTTGCTACAGAAGCAAAATAGGTATACTTATTTCTTGCCTGAGACTCCCCTGCAAATGCTTCCTGTAAATTTTTTTCTGTCTGTGTTCCTGCGTATTTGTTCACTGCCATTTCTTTTACCTCCGTTTTCTTCACTACTTTTTCAAAATCTGATGCCGGATGCTTGCACAAAGGACATATAAAATCATCCGGTAATTCTTCGCCTACATATTCATATCCACAGATTCTGCAACGCCATATCGTCTGACCATCCTCCGTTTTTCCAACTGCCTGTGGCTTAGGTTTAATATTATTCTGATAATACTCGTATGTCAGAGAAGGAATATCACTTAGAACTTCCATGTCAGTTATCTCGCCGATGAACATTGTATGCGAACCTAAATCTTCTGTTTTATTAACAGTTACAGAAATGTATGCATTGGTACCTTGTGTAATATGATAAATACCATTTGTACCCCTGGCACACTTTTCAAATGTTTCAAACTTATTGGTATCCCTTCCTGATTGAAAGCCAAAATGTTTAAATAATTCAAATTGTGCATTCTGATTCAGGACTGATACTGTAAACTTTCCAGTTCTTTCAATCATTTCATGCGTGTAATTTGTTTTATTAACGCAGATACTTAACTGGTTTGGTTCTGAAGCTGCCTGAATTGCTGTATTAATAATACATCCATTGTCTTTTTCGCCTTCCCTGGCAGTTAGTACAAACAATCCGTAACTCAACTTATACATTGCCTTTTTGTCCATGTTGTTCCTCCTTTTCCTTCTCCCTGCATTTCAGACAAATACCTTTAAACAAAATATCATAATCCAAAAATTTAATTCCATGAGTGTTATGAATTCTTTCCAGCAAGTTCGGTATTTCATCCATATCCACATCTGAAACATTGCCACACTTTATACACCTGACATGGTAGTGATTGTTCAATGCAAAATCAAACCGGTTCGGTCCATCCGGGACTTCAATTTTTCTTAAAGCACCTTCTTCTATCAAGATATCAAGGTTTCTATATACCGTTCCTTTTCCAATTGTAGGATATGCTTCTTTTATAAATTCATATACTTCATTTGCTGTAACATGTCTTTTCATCTCATATACAGCATTTCGTACGAGATCTTTCTGAATAGTATTTCTTCTGTTTGTCATCCATTCTCCTTATTAGTATTCGTTCTTAATAAGGATTATATATCATTTTAAAACTTTTGTCAATAAAACAGTAATGATTGATACAGCCTTTATACTTTCATATATTTTAGCATTTATCATGTTCTCATAAAAACATCATCAACAATTTTTTAATAAAAGCTTTTATTTTAATTTTTTTAACGGTGCACATAATACTTCATATGCATATTTATATACCTCATTTGCTGATTCATCTGGTGAAATATCACCATGTGCAAGACAGCACCGCAGCATATACAATATAATAACAATAGCATGCTCCTGAATTCGATTCATTCCCATGCTATATAATTCTGCAGCCTGCTTGTACGTTACGAAACGTTTACGAATATTACCATCCGCCAAGTTATACTTCTTCTGTTCCTGCATATCAGCTTCTCCTTTCTGTTGCCATCCTTTATTTACTGGCTTCTATCATTTATTTGGAGTCAAAAATAGCTGATTGCAAAAAAGGCATCAGCCGATTATGACCAATGCCTTATACGTTATCCTTTATTTGGTTCGCTTCGTTCTATTAGCCAAAATCAATATTTTTTCATTTTTGGCTAATAGTTGTAGTGGTATTGACGAGAACTTTTCTTTCAGACTTTTTACTAATAGGAATACTCCGTTTAATCCGCAGGATGTCATCTCTGTTTGAGAAATAAAGCCGTCTGGCAGTATTGTCAGCGGCTGGGCGCATCTGCCAGGAATAGTCACAGCAGAAATTTCGTTCCATTGATGCCGGTAGTGCGATGTTCCAGGTAATGTTACTACCTGACAAATTACAACCTAATACGCGAATAATTTGACTTTTAGCAGTGTAAATTGATTAAAAACTGGTGAAAAGATTTCGTCTCCATTCAAACGGCGCCCTCTTTTCCACTCTCCATCTTGAAAACTTCCCTCCTCCATATATAAAAAATCACAATTGCCCTTTTGATCGTTTCTGGAAAAAGGATTTATCTTACATCCGTTTATAATGAGGAAAAAGGTATCTTTTTCTTCTTCCAAGACTAAACAAACTCCATCTTCTCTCGTGACTTCATCACAAAACATATCTATTTCAAATCCATATTCCTCAAAACTAAGTTTTATTGATCCGTTCATGTTTTCGGAAATCACCGCCTGAAGTCTGTTTGTGCCGTATCTTTCTACCAAAAGTTCCATCATGCTTTTAAGCGTTTTTGCACAAAACCGATACTCATCAATGTTCTGCGGTTTGAATCGTCAACCTTCAATTCGATTATGTTTTCATCTCCAAACACATTTTTTCATCCAATGCAATGTTATATTAAATGAAAAAATCATTTGATATCATAACAAAAGTTATATTATTCTCTTCTTATATGTGCATATAATCCCAACTATAATGATAGTTATGTAATAAAGAATAGTACGAGCATTTTTAATTTTATCAGCTATCATAATTCTGTATGCCTCCTTCTTCCATGAGATTACAGCAAACGTAGTAGTAATGTCTATCAATTGCGGTCTATTTAGCTTGTTTCCTGACTACTCAGGAAAAATATTTCTACCCTCG
>OGKA01002473.1_pt1 | contig 11491 bp, 10 predicted proteins | sample 1572211 | NCBI WGS metagenome assembly OGKA01 (sample SAMEA2582125, study PRJEB24529) | metagenome | biome: Human gut stool | place: China | collected 2011
GAGGGATGAAAGCTCCTCAAGCAGCTGGTATTATCCACTCAGACTTTGAAAAAGGCTTTATTCGTGCAGTAACCATGTCATATGAGGATCTAGTGAAATACGGATCTGAAAAGGCTGTAAAAGAAGCTGGGCGCTTGCGTGAAGAAGGAAAAGAATATATCGTTCAAGATGGCGATATCATGGAATTCCGCTTTAACGTTTAATAACATTTAATAAATAGTGTCAATTAGGTTGGAAAAAAATTCCAACCCTTTTGGCTTTTGAAAGGAAATTTAAATGACAAAATTACTTGTGGGATTGGGAAATCCAGGGGATAAATATTTTGAGACAAAGCATAATGTTGGTTTTATGCTGATTGATCAACTAGCGAAAAAACAGAATGTATCCTTTACACACGATAAAATATTCCAAGCTGAATTAGCTTCATTTTTCCTTAATGGTGAAAAAATTTATCTAGTGAAACCAACAACTTTTATGAATGAAAGTGGGAAAGCAGTTCATGCTTTATTAACCTACTATGGTTTAGATATTGAAGATTTACTGATTATTTACGATGATCTTGACATGGAAGTAGGAAAAATTCGACTTCGCGCTAAAGGATCAGCTGGCGGTCATAATGGTATCAAGTCAATTATCCAACATATTGGTACACAGGTTTTCAATCGTGTAAAGATTGGTATCGGTAGACCTAAAAAAGGAATGTCTGTTGTTCACCACGTTTTGAGTAAATTTGACAAGGATGACTATATAGGTATTTTACAGTCTATTGACAAGGTTGACGATGCTGTAAAATATTATTTACAAGAGAAAAACTTTGAAAAAACAATGCAGAAATACAATGGGTAAGGGAATGTCATTAATCGAATTCTTTTTAGAGAATAAGCAGATACAATCATGGAATGAGCATTTATCTCTCAAACAAAGACAATTACTACTAGGTCTCTCTGGTTCAGCAAAGTCCTTAGCTATTGCAAGTAGTGTTAAAAATCAGAACAAGATTTTAGTAATGACATCTACTTATGGAGAAGCTGAGCGTCTAGTAAATGATTTAATTTCTATCCTGGGTACTGATATGGTTTATCCATTTTTAGTAGATGATTCACCAATGGTAGAATTCTTAGTATCGTCTCAAGAAAAGATTTTTTCAAGAGTTGAAGCCTTGCGTTTTCTAAGAGATAAATCTCAAAAAGGAATATTAGTTTGTAACATGGCAGCTAGCCGTTTATTCTTACCAGATCCTCAAGTTTTTGATAACAGTGTGTTAAAACTTGAAGTTGGCGAAGAATGTGAACAAAGAGAATTAAAAAATCAATTGATCTCACTTGGTTATAAAAAAGTTACTCAAGTTCAAAGTCAAGGTGAATTTAGTCTTCGAGGGGATATTTTAGATGTTTTTGAAACTTCACAACTATCTCCTTACCGAATAGAATTTTTTGGTGACGAAATAGATGGGATTAGAGAATTCGATGCAGATACACAATTATCAAAAGAAAGTCGGTTAGAAATTTCTATATATCCAGCTAGTGATATTTTGCTAACTGATGAAGATTATCATCGTGGTCAAAAATTCTTAGAACATGAGATTGATAAAACTATTTCACCTACATTAAAGTCGTACCTAGAAGAAGTCTTTAGTTGTGCGAAAGAGCAAGTTCTTCATGCTGATATTCGTAAATTTTTGTCTATTTTTTATAAAAAACAGTGGACCTTGATTGACTACTTGAACCAAGCACCTATTATCTTTGATGATTTTCAAAAAATCATGAATCAGTATGATATTTTTGATAAGGAAACAGCTGGATATTTTACAGATGATTTACACAACAGTAAAGCTGTACCAAGTTTACAATATTTTGCTGATGTAGAAAGTCAGTTTAAAAAATATTTACCGGCTAGCTTCTTTTCTAATTTTCAAAAGGGACTTGGAAATCTAAAATTTGATCATCTTTATCAATTTAATCAATATCCTATGCAAGAGTTCTTCAATCAGTTTTCTTTTCTGAAAGAAGAAATTGAACGCTATAAAAAATTAAAATATACGATTGTTCTTCAATCAAGCAGCCAAATAGAACTAAAAAAACTATCAACGATTCTTGATGAATATAGCATTAAAGTTGACAATAGTAATCAAAGTGAAATCTGTAAAGGAACTGTCAATCTTGTTGAAGGAAACCTTCGTCATGGTTTTCATTTTGTGGATGAGAATCTTGTATTCATCACTGAATATGAAATATTCAAAAAGAAGATTAAACGTAAATATAGAAGACAAAATATCAGTAATGCTGAGAGATTAAAGGACTATAATGAGCTCCAAAAAGGAGATTATGTTGTTCATCAAATTCATGGGATTGGTCAATATTTAGGAATAGAAACGATTGAACTCAAAGGGATTCACCGAGATTATGTAAGTATCCAATATCAAAATGGAGATCGTATTTCTATCCCTGTAGAACAAATCCAAACCTTATCTAAGTATGTTTCAAGTGACGGTAAGGCTCCAAAGTTAAACAAATTAAACGATGGACGTTTTAAAAAAGCTAAGCAAAAAGTTAAAAATCAAGTTGAAGACATTGCAGATGACTTAATTAAGTTATATGCAGAGAGGAGTCAACTTGAAGGTTTTGCATTTTCAAAAGATGATGAAGATCAGGTTGCTTTTGATGAGGCTTTCCCTTATGTTGAAACTGAGGACCAACTTCGAAGTATCGAAGAAATTAAGAAAGATATGCAGGCTTCTCAACCAATGGATCGACTTTTGGTTGGAGATGTTGGTTTCGGTAAGACTGAGGTGGCCATGCGAGCTGCTTTTAAGGCTGTAAATAATCATAAACAGGTTGTTGTTTTAGTACCAACCACAGTTCTTGCTCAGCAACATTATAGTAATTTCAAAGAAAGATTTGAGCAATTTGCTGTCAATGTGGATGTTTTGAGTCGTTTTAGAAGTAAAAAAGAGCAGACTGAGACACTTGAAAAATTGAAAAAAGGGCAAGTAGACATTTTGATAGGAACTCATCGAGTCTTATCTAAAGATGTTGAATTTGCTGATTTAGGATTAATCATCATCGATGAAGAACAACGATTCGGAGTTAAACATAAGGAAGCTTTGAAGGAATTAAAAAAGAAAGTTGATGTCTTAACTTTGACAGCTACACCGATTCCTCGAACTCTTCATATGTCGATGCTAGGTATCCGAGATTTATCTGTCATCGAAACCCCTCCAACAAATCGATACCCTGTACAAACCTATGTTCTTGAACAGAATGATCGTGTCATTCGTGATGCTGTATTGAGAGAAATTGATCGTGGTGGTCAGGTTTACTATCTTTACAACAAAGTTGACACGATTGAAAAGAAGGTTTCAGAGTTACAAGAGTTAATTCCAGAAGCTTCTATTGGTTTTGTTCATGGTCAAATGAGTGAAATTCGTTTAGAGAATACACTACTTGACTTTATTGAAGGTGAATATGATATTTTAGTAACCACGACAATCATTGAAACAGGAGTGGATATTCCAAATGCCAATACCTTGTTTATCGAAAATGCGGATCACATGGGTCTGTCTACCTTGTATCAATTAAGAGGTCGGGTTGGTCGTAGTAATCGTATTGCTTATGCCTATCTCATGTATCGACCAGATAAATCATTGACAGAAGTTTCAGAAAAGAGATTAGAAGCTATCAAGGGTTTCACTGAATTGGGTTCTGGTTTCAAAATCGCTATGCGCGATTTATCTATTCGTGGAGCGGGTAATCTTTTAGGAAGTTCGCAGTCAGGTTTTATCGATTCTGTTGGTTTTGAACTTTATTCTCAATTGCTGGAAGAAGCAATTGCTAAGAAAAATGGAACTGATAAGAAACGTGAAAAAGGAAATGCTGAGTTAATTCTACAAATTGATGCTTATCTTCCGGATGAGTACATTTCAGATGAACGACATAAAATTGAGATTTACAAGAGAATTCGTCAAATTGACAACCGTGTCAACTATGAAGAATTACAAGATGAGTTAATTGACCGTTTTGGTGAGTATCCAGATGTAGTTGCTTATCTTTTAGAAATTGGATTAGCTAAAGCTTATCTAGATAAAGTATTTGTCAATCGTGTTGAAAGAAGAAATAATAAGCTTGTCATTCAATTTGAAAAAATATCGCAACAGCTATTTTTAACCCAAGATTATTTCCAGGCTCTTTCTCAGACAAATTTGAAGGCTAATATTTCTGAAAATCAAGGTTTAATCGAAGTTGTATTTGATATTCGAAATAAAAAAGATTATGAGATTTTAGAAGGACTCTTAACATTTGGAGAAACATTAGCAAACATAAAAGAATCAAAAGAGTCACATTAGGAGTTACCTTTTTTCTTCTATAAAAGGGATAAAAATGGTACAATAATAATTTGAGGTATTATAAGATGAGATTAGATAAATATTTAAAAGTATCACGAATTATTAAACGACGTACAGTGGCTAAAGAAGTTGCAGATAAAGGGCGAATTAAGGTAAATGGAATCCTTGCTAAGAGTTCAACAGATTTAAAAGTCAACGATCAGGTTGAAATTCGCTTTGGAAATAAGTTGTTGCTTGTGAAAGTGCTAGAAATGAAAGATAGCACCAAAAAAGAAGATGCAGCTGGAATGTATGAAATCATCAGTGAAACAAGGGTAGAAGACGATGTATAAAAAAATAGTCCAAATGAATAACTCTTTTATTCAAAATGAATACCAACGTCGTAAGTACATGATGGAAGAACGTCAAAAACGGAATCGTTTTATGGGTTGGGTTTTGATTTTAATTATGTTGTTATTTATCTTACCAACTTATAATTTAGCGCAAAGTTATCAACAATTACTAACACGTCGCCAGCAACTAGCTGATTTGAATAAACAATATCAGGAATTGAGCGATGAAAAGGATAAAGAAGCTAGTTTAGCAACGAAGTTAAAAGACGAATCCTATGCTGCTAAATATTCCCGTGCAAAATATTATTATTCAAAAACATGGGAGGAAGTTTATACAATTCCGGACTTGCTTCCTAGGTAATGTTAAATGGAAAATTTATTAGAAATTGTTGAACAATTTTTAAGTCAATCAGATGAAAAATTAGATGAGTTAGCTCAAAAGAATCATCTATTACGATTGCAAGAAGAAGAGGGGAAAAAGAATGCGTAAATTTTTAGTGATATTACTACTTCCTATTTTCCTAAAAAGTGTACAAGTAGTAAGCACTGAGAATCAAGTTATTATTCCAAAACAAGAAGTTTATTCCTTAACTCACGCTCCGTATCATTTTTATTATCAAGATACTATAGAATCTCCAAAATTTTATGGTGAGACACCTGTTTATTCTACAGAAGACCTGATTAATGAATCAGGTAAAGTAAATGCAGAAACAACATTAACCGTTACAGAATGGAGATTAAATAAACAAGGACAGCCAGTCTTTAAATTGTCTAATAATCAATTTGTGATGGCTGATAAACGACTTTTATACGATAGCTCCATCGTCAATAATTTCTCAAAACGAGTATGGTTAGAACCGGGATTTGTCGTTTATAATAGTCCTTATGATCAACAAGAACTAAGGTCTGATTTAGCACCATATCAAGTGGTTGAAGCAGATATGTCTATTTTTGCTGAAGGTCGTGAATTCTTACATATCAAGCAAAAGGGTTGGATTTCGACGGATTATATTTCTGCCGATGATAATCGTATCCAGAAAGTACAAGAGTTACTATCTGCAAATTATCAAAATGAACAGTTTTCTATTTATGTTAAACAACTGAGTACAGGTAAGGAAGCTGGGATTAATGAAAATCAAAAAATGTACGCTGCTAGTGTTATGAAATTGCCTTATCTGTATTATGTTCAGGAAAAAATCAATCAAGGTGATTACCAACTTGATACGAAACTAAAGTATGTTTCTGAAGTTAACGATTTTCCTGGTTCTTATAAGCCTGAAGGAAGTGGAAGTCTCCCTAAAACAGCGGACAATAAAGACTATACTGTCAAAGATTTAATAACAAAAACAGCCAAAGAATCTGACAATGTTGCTCATAATATTCTTGGTTATTATGTTGCGAATAAATCAGATGAAGCCTTTAAAAAAGAAATGGCTACAATCGCAGGTGAAGACTGGGACGTGACAGATAAGATGGCTTCAGCTAAAATGGCTGGTCAAGTTATGGAATCTATTTACAATCAAAATGGTTTTGTTTTAGAGTCTCTTTCACAAACATCTTTTGATAATCAGCGGATTGCTAAGAATATTTCTGCTAAGGTAGCCCATAAAATTGGGGATGCAGATGAATTTAAACACGATGTGGGAATAGTCTATACAGATTCTCCTTTCGTTATTTCAATCTTTACCAAAAATTCTGATTACGATACCATTTCTAAAATTGCTAAGGATGTCTACGAGGTCCTAAAATGAGAGACCGCGATTTTTTAAATTATTTTCTAGAAAAAGGTTACTTTGAAGGACATTCAAGAGTTGTGCTAGCCTTGTCTGGTGGATTGGATTCGATGTTTCTTTTTCAACTTCTTTTGACCTATCAAAAAGAACTTGGTATTGAATTGTTTTTAGCTCATGTAAATCATAAACAACGACCAGAGTCAGATAAGGAAGAAAATGAATTAAGAAAATTAGCTGAACAAGCTGGAGTTCCAATTTATGTAGCTTGTTTTACTGGAGATTTTTCAGAAGCGAATGCTCGTCAATTTCGCTATGAATTTTTTAGAGAAGTGATGGAGAAAACTTCATCTACAGCTCTTGTAACAGCTCATCATGCAGATGATCAAGTTGAGACGATATTTATGCGATTGATTAGAGGTGTTAGACTACAACATTTATCAGCTATTAAAGAAAGACAAATATTTGCTAAGGGAGAGTTGATTCGTCCTTTGTTGTCTTTTTATAAGAAGGATTTTCCTGATATTGAGCATTTTGAAGATTCAACGAATAAAGAAAATCACTATCTTCGCAATCGTATTCGCAACCTCTATCTGCCACAGTTAGGAAAAGAAAATGTTCAGGTAAAAAAAGCAATTTTAGAGTTTGGAAAAGAAGTTTCTGATTATCAAATTGCTCTGGCTGAATTATCTCAAGCAGTTGATGTAGAAGATTTAACTCAGTTTTTATCTTTTTCCGAAGCAACACAAAGAGTTTTACTACAACAATACCTTAGTCGTTTTGCTGATTTAAATGTAACAAGAGAACAATTTCAAGAAATTCATCATATTTTAAAAACTAAGAGTCAATATCGCCATAGTATAAAAAATGGTTATGAACTTATAAAAGAATACCAGCACTTTCAAATTGGTAAAATCAGACCAAAGTCTGATGAAAAAAGTAGTGAGTGTGTGTTAAACTATCAAAATCAAGTTTATTATGAAGGTTTTCTATTTTCATTTGGAATTCCTCTAAAAGGTGAAAATGTTCAACAAATAAATGTTTCCCGTGAAACATCATTGATTTTGCGGCATCGACAGCCAGGTGATTATTTGATAATAAATGGTCATCGAAAAAAAGTAAGGCGACTTTTTATTGATTTAAAAATACCTACAGAAAAACGAAAAAATGCGATTATTGTTGAGCAATTTGGACAAATTTATTCAATTTTAGGAATCGAACTCAGTGATTTGAGTATAAAAATGAAAAATGATATAATGAACACTGTACTTTATATAGAAAAAATAGATAGGTAAAATCATGTTAGAACAAGATATCAAGAAGATTTTGATTTCACAAGATGAAATTACAGAAGCAGCTAAGAAGTTAGGTGCTCAATTGACAAAAGATTACGAAGGTAAGAATCCGATTTTAGTTGGAATTTTAAAAGGTTCTATTCCTTTTATGGCAGAATTAGTCAAATATATCGACACTCATCTTGAAATGGATTTTATGATGGTTTCTAGTTATCATGGTGGAACTGTAAGTAGTGGCGTCATTAATATCAAACAAGATGTAACTCAAGATGTTAAAGGTAGACACATTGTCTTTGTAGAAGATATTATTGATACTGGTCAAACCTTGAAAAGTTTGAGAGATATGTTTACTGCAAGAGAAGCAGCATCTGTTAAGATTGTTACGATGCTGGATAAACCAGAAGGTCGTACTGTAGAAATCGAAGCAGATTATACATGTTTTACAATTCCAAATGAATTCGTTGTAGGCTATGGCTTAGACTATAATGAAAACTATCGTAACCTTCCTTATGTAGGTGTATTGAAAGAGGAAGTTTACTCAAAATAGAAGGGTAAGTTGTTGAATGCAAAAACAAAATAATGGTTTTATAAAAAATCCATTTCTATATTTGTTGATGATTTTCTTGTTAGTAACAGGATTTCAGTACTTTTTCGCTGGAAGAGCTGCTGGTCATAGCCAACAAATTAAATACTCAGAATTGGTGCAGGAAATCACTAATGACAATGTAAAAGAAATAACCTATCAGCCAAGTGGTAGTGTTATTGAAGTGTCTGGTGTTTATAAAACTGCTAAAACAGAAAAACCGGAAACAGGTATTCAGTTTTTCACACCTTCTGCACAAAAGGTAGAGAAATTTACAAGTATTATTCTGCCATCGGATACTACTGTAGCGGACTTACAGAAACTGGCAAGTGAACACCAAACACAAGTTGAAGTGAAGCATGAGAGCTCAAGTGGTATGTGGATTAACATCCTAGTTTCAGTAGTACCATTTGCCATTTTATTCTTCTTCCTGTTTTCTATGATGGGAAATATGGGCGGAAATAGCGGACGTAATCCAATGAGTTTTGGACGTAGTAAAGCTAAGGCTGCTAATAAAGAAGATATCAAAGTACGCTTTTCAGATGTAGCAGGAGCTGAAGAAGAAAAACAAGAACTTGTTGAAGTTGTTGAATTCTTGAAAGACCCAAAACGCTTTACAAAATTAGGCGCTCGTATCCCAGCTGGTGTTCTCTTAGAAGGACCTCCAGGAACTGGTAAAACATTGCTTGCAAAAGCAGTTGCAGGAGAAGCTGGCGTGCCATTCTTTAGTATTTCAGGTTCTGACTTTGTAGAAATGTTCGTCGGTGTCGGTGCAAGCCGTGTCCGTTCTCTATTTGAGGACGCTAAAAAAGCAGCACCAGCCATTATCTTTATTGATGAAATTGATGCTGTTGGTCGCCAACGTGGTGTCGGTTTAGGCGGAGGTAATGACGAACGTGAACAAACCTTGAACCAACTCTTGATTGAAATGGATGGTTTTGAAGGAAACGAAGGAATTATCGTTATTGCGGCAACAAACCGTTCTGACGTATTAGATCCAGCCCTTCTTCGTCCAGGTCGTTTTGACAGAAAAGTATTGGTTGGTCGTCCAGATGTTAAAGGACGCGAAGCAATTCTGAAAGTCCATGCTAGAAATAAACCTTTAGCAGAAGATGTAGATTTGAAGTTAGTAGCACAACAAACGCCAGGTTTTGTTGGAGCTGATTTGGAAAATGTATTGAACGAGGCAGCCTTAGTTGCAGCTCGTCGCAATAAGTCAGTCATTGATGCTTCTGATATTGATGAGGCAGAAGATCGCGTTATTGCAGGGCCTTCTAAGAAAGATAAGACTGTTTCTCAAAAAGAACGTGAAATGGTTGCTTACCATGAAGCAGGACACACAATTGTTGGTTTGGTCTTGTCAAATGCACGTGTCGTTCACAAGGTAACAATTGTTCCTCGTGGTCGTGCTGGTGGTTACATGATTGCTCTTCCAAAAGAAGATCAAATGTTACTATCTAAAGAAGATATGAAAGAACAATTAGCAGGTTTGATGGGTGGACGTGTTGCTGAAGAGATTATCTTCAACGTCCAAACAACAGGTGCATCGAACGACTTTGAACAAGCTACACAGATGGCGCGTGCTATGGTTACTGAGTATGGAATGAGTGAAAAACTTGGACCTGTTCAATACGAAGGAAATCATGCGATATTTGGTGCTCAAACTCCACAAAAATCTATTTCAGAGCGTACAGCTTATGAAATTGACGAAGAAGTTCGAGCATTGTTAAATGAAGCACGTAATAAAGCAGCTGAAATTATTCAATCAAATCGTGAAACGCATAAATTAATTGCAGAAGCCTTATTGAAATATGAAACATTGGATAGTACACAAATCAAATCTCTGTATGAAACAGGAAAGATGCCTGAATCAGAAGAAGAGGAATCTCGTGCACTATCTTATGATGAGGTCAAATCAAAGATGGCTGAAGAAAACTAAAATATTGGTAGACGAAATACATGAGAGGATAAATTTTTATCCTCTCTATTTTTACTATATAAAAATAAATCTATGAAAAGTAGTGATAAAATTTCAGAAAACAAGTCAAACTAGTTGACAAGAGGAAAAAAGTGTATATAATAGAAAGAGTTGAAAAGCTCAAGGTCCGTTGGTCAAGGGGTTAAGACACCGCCTTTTCACGGCGGTAACACGGGTTCGAATCCCGTACGGACTATGGGTGTATCGCGGTTGATGGAAATAGGATTTAAAAAAAGTTAAAAAAACCTGTTGACAGTTAAAAGTGACTGTGATATACTAATATAGTTGTCGTAAGCGCGACAAAGACCTTTGAAAACTGAACAAGACGAACCAATGTGCAGGGCACTACAACTGATGTTGTAGTACTGAACAATGAAAAAAACAATAAATCTGTCAGTGACAGAAATGAGTGAGAACTCAAACTTTTAATGAGAGTTTGATCCTGGCTCAGGACGAACGCTGGCGGCGTGCCTAATACATGCAAGTAGAACGCTGAAGAGAGGAGCTTGCTCTTCTTGGATGAGTTGCGAACGGGTGAGTAACGCGTAGGTAACCTGCCTGGTAGCGGGGGATAACTATTGGAAACGATAGCTAATACCGCATAAGAGTAGATGTTGCATGACATTTGCTTAAAAGGTGCAATTGCATCACTACCAGATGGACCTGCGTTGTATTAGCTAGTTGGTGGGGTAACGGCTCACCAAGGCGACGATACATAGCCGACCTGAGAGGGTGATCGGCCACACTGGGACTGAGACACGGCCCAGACTCCTACGGGAGGCAGCAGTAGGGAATCTTCGGCAATGGACGGAAGTCTGACCGAGCAACGCCGCGTGAGTGAAGAAGGTTTTCGGATCGTAAAGCTCTGTTGTAAGTCAAGAACGAGTGTGAGAGTGGAAAGTTCACACTGTGACGGTAGCTTACCAGAAAGGGACGGCTAACTACGTGCCAGCAGCCGCGGTAATACGTAGGTCCCGAGCGTTGTCCGGATTTATTGGGCGTAAAGCGAGCGCAGGCGGTTAGATAAGTCTGAAGTTAAAGGCTGTGGCTTAACCATAGTACGCTTTGGAAACTGTTTAACTTGAGTGCAAGAGGGGAGAGTGGAATTCCATGTGTAGCGGTGAAATGCGTAGATATATGGAGGAACACCGGTGGCGAAAGCGGCTCTCTGGTCTGTAACTGACGCTGAGGCTCGAAAGCGTGGGGAGCAAACAGGATTAGATACCCTGGT
>OGKA01002474.1_pt1 | contig 11482 bp, 8 predicted proteins | sample 1572211 | NCBI WGS metagenome assembly OGKA01 (sample SAMEA2582125, study PRJEB24529) | metagenome | biome: Human gut stool | place: China | collected 2011
TATTATATATGACACATTCACGTAATTATAGAACTTTAAGACGTCTCATCCTGCCTGCTTTAGCGGGCGGTGCCCTTGCAGCACTAGCCTTTGCCCCTACATTTGGGGCAGAACCAGTACAAGCTAATGTTCCTACCCAAAGCATATCAGCACCTAAAGCTGATGTGCCTAAAACCGATGTACCTAAGGCTGATGTACCTAAGGCTGATGTGCCTAGACCTGATGATGTAAAGACAGGCGAAATTAATGAACCAACGCCTCATAAGGAAGCTAATCCTAGTACTTTCACAGGTACATCTGTTATTAGTGAAAGCAAAACATTCGAACACCAACGATTTGATAATACTACAAGCGACCAAAATTCTTTCATCGGCAAAAACAAAGCGACAATCACCATCGATAGTAGTGTATTTGATAAAACAGGCAACACCACTAATGATGACAACAGTAATTTCCACGGACAAAACGCAGTAGTGCTCGGCATCGAAGGCAGCCAAACAAGCATTAAGGATAGTAACATCACCTCTAATAGCATTGGATCTAATGCAGTATTTGCCACTGGTGAAGGCTCTGTGATCAACGTAGAAAATACTAATATTCACACAAAAGGTGATTCCTCTCGCGGCTTAGATGCAACCTATAAAGGCTCTGTAAACGGTAAAAACCTAACTATCACTACCGAAGGTGCTCACTCCGCAACCCTTGCTACAGACCGTGGTGAAGGCACTATTACTGCAGAAGCAGCTAAGCTTACAACCTCTGGCACAGGCAGCCCTGTTATCTATTCAACGGGTAATATTACAGCTAACAATGTGAACGGCGTGGCCAACAAGAGTGAAATTGGTGTTGTAGAAGGTAAAAACTCTATTACCCTTACGAACTCTAATGTAACAGGCTACCATGATAATGGCTTTATGCTATACCAAAGCTTCTCTGGAGATGCTGAAAGCGGTATCGCTCGTTTAAAAGCAGAAAATAACACACTTACAACTCATGGTACAGGTGCGTTCATCTATGTAAACAACACCACTGCTGAAGCAGACCTTACAGGCAACACAATCTTAATGCCAAACACTACTACACTGGTGAAAGCGGCGGCAGACTCCCATTGGGGTAAAGATGGTGAAAACGGTGGTCACCTTACACTCCGCGCATCCAACCAAGAACTTAGCGGTAACATCGTAGCTGACTCCATCAGTACTGTTGCACTAGACATGACAAATGGCTCTAGCCTTGTGGGAGCTATCAACACTGACAACACAGCTAAAGAAGTAACTGTGAAACTCAGCAAAGACTCCACATGGACACTCACTGGCGACAGCTATGTAAAATCTCTAACTAATGAAGACACAACAGGCAGTAACATTCACTTGAATGGATATAAACTAGTTGTAGCTGATAAATAATGGCAAAAGCACTACTCTGAATTATTACAATTCAACGTAGTGCTTTCTTCTTTTTTATTCAAATCTCATAGCAGTTCAAATACAGATATCCTTTTTGATTTATCACACAAAAATAAGAGTATCAAAAGTTATGAAATAAACAGTCTATTAAGTAGCATCCATATATAGGATATAATTTTAATTCAACTATAGGCTTGTAGTTTTCATGTTTAATTTTAAATCCCCATTCACACGCACTATACTTAAAATCACCATCATCGGTAACAAGGACTTAGCCTATAAATATCGGCTCACTAGTGACGAATCCATTCGGCAATCATCTAAAACACATATAAAGAAAATGCCCACCAATATATGTTCCTGCAGCGACTTTACGTAGGACGGAGCAAAGGGACATATATTGGTGGGCATACGTCTATATAAATTTGTAGAATGGATTCAAACGGAGCAGATATTAATTATCGGCAAGTCCTTGTTCTCTACCGATAATATCAGCGATTTCTTGGCATAGGGATTGTAATGCTTCTTGGTCTGGACCTTCTGCCATTACGCGGATGAGTGGTTCTGTACCAGATGCACGTACTAGAACGCGGCCTTCATCGCCGAGTTCACCTTCAGCTGTTACGATAGCAGCTTTAATAATATCATTATCTTCCCAGCCTGTTTTTGTAGCAACTCGAACGTTTACTAATACTTGTGGGTATTTCGTCATAATGCTAGCCAGCTCAGAAAGCGGTTGATTTTTTTCTTTCATAAGAGCCGCTACTTGCACAGCTGTTAACATACCGTCACCAGTTGTATTGTGATCTAAGAAGATTACGTGACCAGATTGTTCACCACCAACGGAGAGGTCATGCTCACGCATGTATTCCAATACATAGCGGTCGCCAACTGCAGTAGAAACTGTTTTCATACCAAGTTCTTCGGCTGCCTTATGGAAGCCAATATTACTCATAACAGTACCAACTACTGTATCGCCTTTTAACTTGCCTTCTTCTTTTAATTTAAGGGCACACAATAACATGATTTGGTCGCCATCGAGAACTTGGCCTTTTTCGTCAACCAATAAACAACGGTCAGCATCGCCATCGTTAGCGATACCAAGGTCTGCATTATGTTGTTGTACAGCCACTTGTAAGCCTTCAATATGTGTAGAGCCACAGTGATGGTTGATATTCAAACCATCTGGATTAACATTGATGTTGATTACTTTAGCACCAAGGCCAGACAAGATTTCAGGGCCTACGCTAGAAGCAGCACCGTTCGCACCATCATATACGATAGTCAAACCTTCGAGGGATGTATCGATTGTGTGGCGAACAAAGTGAGCGTAGAAATGAGCCAAGTTACTATTGTACTCAATTGTACCGATGCCATCACCAGTAGGACGTGCCAATTCATTGTCCGCACTTTGACGAACATATTTTTCTAATTCATCTTCTACTTCATCTGGCAATTTATAGCCATTGCCATCAAAGAATTTAATGCCATTATCTGGATATGGATTGTGAGATGCAGAAATAACAGCACCCGCATCAAAACCTTGTTGACGTACGAGGTACGCTACTGCTGGAGTTGGAATAACACCGGCAATAACAACATTACCACCAACAGAACAAATACCTGCTGCTAACGCACTTTCAAGCATAGAGCCAGAAATACGTGTATCGCGACCGATCAAGAATGTAGGATGATCTTTCTCCTTACCAAAATATGTAGCCGCAGAACGGCCTAAATGATAGGCTAATTCAGGTGTTAAAAATTCATTAACAACACCACGTACACCATCTGTACCAAATAAACGAGCCATAATTATCCTCCTCTAGGGATTGTGAAAGTCACAAATCCTCATATATTCACTGTTGTGTATTATATCACAATATATACACTACACATATAGATACTATACAGATATATTATTTTACAGTATCAATATGAACCTATACTGTAGTTTCTTTTACAATATATTCTGCTACTAACTAGTTAGGTTTTGCATATTTTGCCATACATAAGATAGCCGTTTCGGCTCCATCAAGGGCTGCACTCATAATGCCACCTGCATAGCCAGCGCCTTCACCCATAGGGTAGAATCCACCTACAGTCGGAGAAACGCAGTCTTCATTGCGTCCCATGCGAAGTGGTGCTGAGGTACGCGTTTCAACGCCCGTCATACATACTGCAGGATCATCAAATCCATGAATGCGTCGTCCCCAATATGGCAAAGCCCGTTCCAATACAGACGTTACGAATGGTGGTAAGCAATCATGTAAATCGCAATTTACTACACCTGGTTCATAGCTATAGGTGCTATCTTGTACGCTTGGTGCTTGTGAAAGCCCTAAAAATTGACCTACTGTTTGTGCTGGTGCATGGAAGTTAGAGCCACCTAATTCATAAGCTTTGCGCTCCCATTCACGTTGGAATGCTACACCATCCAGTGGATGATTACCGAAATCTTCTGGGCCTACGTTAACTACGATAGCACTGTTCGCAACACCGCTATCACGAGCATATAGGCTCATGCCATTCACAACAACGCCCCCATTTTCGGATGCAGAGGCCACAACTTGACCACCTGGGCACATACAGAAGCTATACGCAGTACGGCCTGTTTCTTTATCGTGATACACAAGGGAGTATTCTGCGGCACCAAGGCCCAAGCTGGAAGGTTCTACACCATATTGGGACTCGTCGATAACAGCTTGATCATGCTCTATACGAACACCAATAGCAAATGGTTTTGCTGTCATTTCTACATTGCGTTTATGTAGCATTTCATACGTATCACGTGCACTATGGCCTACACCAGAAAGCACAACCGTCGTATCGATGCGCTCGTTGCCATTAACTTCAACACCCACGATACGATCATTTTCAATGAACAAATCAGTTACTTTGGCGCCAAAGCGAACTTCACCGCCCCACTCAATGATGCGTTCACGCATAGCTTTTACCATGGTACGCAACTTATCTGTACCTACGTGAGGTTTATGTTTATATAAGATTTCTTCAGGTGCACCAAATTCAACAAAGTATTTAGAGATCTCGTGCAATCTAGGATGAGTAACGCGAGTTGTCAATTTACCATCTGAGAAGGTACCTGCACCGCCTTCGCCAAATTGTACATTCGATTCAGGCTTAAATACGCCCTCTTTCCAAAATGTTTCTACATCTTGACTACGAGTATCGACATCTTGACCTCGTTCAAGAACGATTGGACGGTACCCTTCACGAGCTAGGTAAAAAGCCGCTAACATACCTGCCGGCCCAAAGCCCATTACTACAGGACGATGTGCTAAAGGCACATTGCCATATACGATAGGTTCTGGATCCTCTGGAGTGAACACAGATACGTCCTTTTGTTTACCTAATTTTTTCATAATTTGAGCTTCTTTTTGAACCTCAACAAACAAAGTATATACAAATACAATATTAGGTTTTTTACGAGCATCTACAGCACGTCGCACAACGTGAATTGTTTCAATGGCTCCACGTAGCTGGGGATACTTCTTTTCTACAATCTCTTTAATATCCGACTTAACCGTCACGGCCACGCGGAGATTTATTATTCTAATCATATGTTACCTATTAAAGCTATCCTTTCAGAATAGACTACATCTATATTATTTGACCTAAATTCTTTATAACTGACCTATTAGAAAATGGTCATACATCTTTATTATACAACACTACCATAAAAGCTAATATATGAATAATAAAAACAAACCCTAATAGAGTTATATAATCTACTCTATTAGGGTCTTTTTTAGCTACGTAGTTTTCTTTTGTATATCTACCTTAACATGTACTGTTGTAACATTACTATTAACGCCGCTTGGCAATACTAAGTTGTAATTACCTTGAATTCCCTTAGTTGCACCAGTGAGATCAATTGGTTCTGTTTGAATTTCTGTAACAGAATCAATCATTTCTTCTCGGCCAGTCACGGTTAATTGTGTTGGTGTAACGGATATGGACTTAACCTCATAGCCATCAGCTACCGCTCCCGCAGTTGGTACCGTAATAGGAACTGCTTTATCTTTACGCAATAAGTTAAGTTCATATTGCGCCTGACCTTGGTTTGGATTGATATGTACATCTAATACATTACCAGATACATCCCAAGCTTCTAAGGTACTAACAGCACTAAAGTTCTTAGTTTGACCAGCGATATTAACCTTCATAACAACCTTATTTACGGCGTTAACAAGCTGTTTACGACCAGATACAGTTACCTCTTTCGGTACAATAGTTACCGATTTAAGAGCAACATCATCTGAGAACTTACCAATTGGAATAATTTCAACCGGTATCTTTCGTTCTGCATATTCGTCAACATTAATTGTTATAGTATCAGGCTTAACTTCAACAAGGCTCATCCCCGCTGGAGGTGTAAATCCGATTGTCACATTATTTTGACCTGGTTTTACACCCGATGCGTCAATGTATGCGCGAAGATTATCTGCCTTTATAGACATAATCGTATCGCGAGGACCTGAAAGCACAATGCGTGCTACATCCGGTGCATCTTCTATAATATAATGAGAGTCAAGATTTTGAACTTGAACAGGTACTGTATAGGTTACCTCCATCACAGGGTTCTGATCTCGCATAATAAAGAACCACATGACGATGGCCGCTAGCAATGATAATAACTTAGCTGGCCAATTGCGTTTCAAATGTATCATCATTTTTTTGCCCCCCATTTCCACATACCAGTAATGGTTTGACGAGGGCGTTCCATAAATGTACGCAACGCTTCTTTAATTTGATCTTCCGGCAAATGACGATAAATATGACCGCCATAGGTATAGGAAATTGTCCCCGTTTCCTCACTGACAACAACAACGACCGCATCTGTTTGTTCAGACAAACCAATTGCTGCACGGTGACGCGTACCAAGTTCAGTACTCAATGTACGGTCTTCAGTTAGTGGCAACAAACAACCAGCTGCACGAATGCGGCCATCACGGATGATCAGTGCCCCATCATGAAGTGGTGTACTAGGAACGAAAATGTTTTTAATTAATTCACGACTCAATACAGCATCAATTAAAATACCTGTATCAACGAAATCATTGAGACCTACTTCACGTTCAAAAACGATAAGTGCACCTGTGTGCTCACGAGACATAACGCGAGCTGCCGCCATCACTTCATTGATGGCCATGTCCATTTCCTCTTCGTTAACATTCTGTGCCTTGCTGAAAATTCGACCACGGCCCAATTGTTCTAAAGCACGGCGCAATTCCGGTTGGAATACTACAGGCAATGCGAAGAGAAGAACAGTCATACTTTGTTGCAAAATCCAATTGATAACATATAGATTTAGCAGATGACTCAATAAATTTAGAATTGCTAACATAACGAGACCTTTCAAAAGAGAAACGGCCCGTGTATCTTTAAGCAATTTATATAAATAGTAAATACCAATAGCAACGATTATGATATCAACGATATCAAGAAGCCTAAAGGTATGTATAAGTGCGTCAATATGCATAAAAATAGCTCCTTATACAAAAAAATAAGGTACAACCAACTACTTGGCTGTACCTTATATTTTAACTCATTTTAGAAGCACTGTAAATTTATAAACGAATATAAGATATGATATTAGATGTTTTGTGTTTCAATCCACACATCCATTTGTCCACCACATACCATACCTTCTTTGACAGCAACATCGTCATCTAAAAGGACTTCGATACGCCGATGTGCTTCTTTTTTATTCAAAGAATCAACAGCACTTAGGCGAATTTCGTTTTCAGCACGACCACCACCGATAGTGCCAAAAATAGATCCATCTGGGAAAACAACCATAGAAGTGCCAGCCTTACGTGGTGTAGAACCACGGGTAAATAAAATTGTGGCAACAGCTAATGTTTCATTTTTACGAGCACTTAAATATTCAATAAACTCACGATTCATGGCTCACTCTACCTTTCCGCAATGAGCCGCCTTTTTTACCACGCACCACTGCCAAATATTCGCTAACGATAGATAATGCAATCTCCTCAGGAGTTTGTGCACCTAAATCTAGACCAATTGGTGCATATACCATATCTAATTCTTCTTGTGTCCAACCTTGTTCACGCAATACTTCAAATGCATAATGAATGCGCTTTTGACTGCCCATAACACCCATATAGGTTGGCAAGTAATCGCGCAATTGTTCTAAGCATACATTATCATACTCATGAGCACGTGTAACGATGATAAAACCATTATATTCATCAAGAGGTAAATCATTTTTAAAGTTTTCTAAGGGCAAGCATTTACGAGTTACGCGCTCGTCAAAGAATTCATGAACTACATATTCTGGGCGGTCATCTACAACAGTAACACGACACCCAATGAATAGTAATAAATCTGTAATAGCACGGCTCACATGACCAGCGCCTAATACGAGAACAGACGGATCATTTTCTACAGGTTGTACGAAACATTCAACTTCGCCTACCATGCACAAAGAATTGAGCTTTGCTTTATCTACCATAAAGCCTTCGATTGGTGTGCCATACAAAACACTACCATCTTCAGCATAAATTGCTTTATCCCCTTGACGAGGACCAGATAATACAGTAACCATCAATGTAGTTTCTGTAAGCTGAAGACGGTCTTTCATCACATCATAGATCGTTTCCATCTTGATTCCTTTCATAATCCCATGCAGTAACAGCTTCTAAAACGCCGCCACCAACAGCGAGAGATTTATCTGAAATACTATAACAATGAGCTTCTTCACAACGAGCATCTACATCGGCCAATTTAAAATGGTCAGATACGATGAGCCCGCTCTTAAGAATGCCTCTAAGAATACCTGTAATTTTAGCACGTACCGGTTCTTCATCTACATAGCCAATGACTTCATTAGCTTGTACAGAATCTCCAATATGGCGCTTAGCTGTAAATAGACCAGCCTTTGGCGAGTGAATAACACGCTCATGAGTATAACCACCTACATTACCAGGAATACCCGTATTAGGTTGCGCCGGGCCATCATAGATACAGCGACCTAAATAATGACCACGCATAGTTTCAATAACCACATCCACGTCATCTCCTGCAGTAAATCCCGGCCCTACACCGATAACAAGGTCTGCATCATCTCGTTTGGTACCAAGATTTTTTTTGCTTAAGATAGCATCCACCACAATGGCTGGCTTCAATGTATCTAATAACCCTTCATAGGAGCTAGTTACTACAGGAATAACACCTTGTGCCAATGTATCCTTTACTTCGCTAAGGGCTACATGACGAGCTACAAAGCGTTCCAAAATCATTTCCCCACGATGCACAGCATTGCCGTAACAAACTTCACGGCGAATCATGGTAGGAATAGCGATTTCGTTAATCACTACCGGATAGCCTGCACGTTTCAATCTATATACAGCGCCAGAAGCGATATCTCCGCCTCCACGCATAAGCACTAATGGTTTCATAATGCCTCACTTTCACGTTCTTTTAAACGCTCAAAATCATCGGGTGTATCGATATCATATCCAATATCGTCACGAATCCATAGTTTGATAACATGATCTTTACCATCACCACGAATGATGGTCTTGCCACCTTGGTCCCCTTGGATATGTTGTAAAGATTCAAACCAATGCGAACCAAAGAGAACAGGATTTCCCGACTGATAATTCGCCCCATAATGCGGGACGACGATAGTTTTCGAATGAAAGTTATCACTAAATGCACTAATAACCTGATGTACAACATTCCCAGTCAGTAGTGGTTGATCCCCTACAGAACAAAGAATGCCATCTAGCGGTATCGGTGATTTTTCTACCAAATGACGTACTCCTATCGCTATGGACAGACCCTGTCCACGCTCAGGATGTTCATTCCGAACTACTTCGAACCCATAGCTTGTAACAATAGGTTCCAATTTTTCATGATCGTCACCAGTAACCGCTACAAAAGGTAGTTTACAGAATTCAGCAGGTTTTACATAATCTTCCCATCCACAATGAAGAGCCCCACAGACCGCATCTAAAACAGTTTTACCACGCCAGGGTAAAAGCTGCTTATTACACCCCATGCGCTTGGATTGTCCCCCTACGAGGAGGACAATACCAATATGCAAAGGGCGACGGTCTATGGGGTCTCTCATGGGACTGAAAGCGCTATTAGATTTTGCTTTCACATAAGTCATGAGTACCTACCGACATTGAATAATGCGACGGATTTCACAACTTGCTTTATATCCATCAGCTAAGATGATATCGGAAATGTCGCTATCTACAATATGATCAATAAAATCATCAATGATACGATGTTGCACCGTTTCATAACCAGTACAGAACAGAATTTTTTTACCTTTACTGTATTGGAATAAACCTTGTTTATGGAGCACAAGATCAGCCAACATGCGTGGCGTTACAATGGCACCCATATCGCGTTTCACAATATCTTGAACGAGCTCGATGTTATGCACGTGCTCATCATCAAGCGGCGCTCCTAACATTTGTAAATTCACAAGACCAATCGTAGTCTTTGTGAGCGATGGGATGACTGGCTCAGTCGTCTTAGGCGCCTTAAGCCATTTTTCCTTTGCCCCATCTGCTTCCACTACAATTTGCCAGTTTGGATGCAATTTTGCTAAACCATCGATAAGATCACAATCTAAGGAGTCTACTTTTGTTCCTGTAATGCCAGAGAACCACGCACCACAATATCCACGCAAAATACGATCAGTACAATATTCATCAGCTTCATTAATATTTCGAGTATAAATCGGTTCATAATGAGCCACTTGGGATTCATAGAGTCGAGTCGTAGTCGTAACTACGATGGGCTGACCTTTCAGCCTTCCATATTCTACTAATTTTGAAAGCACAGTCGTTTTACCGCCTGCCCCAACAAGGGCCACGATTCCCGGCTGAATCAATCGATTCCAATAGGATGTTTGTGATGTCATAAAACCAGGCCTCCTTAGAAAGGAAAAGTAAATAGAAATCTCTATACTTTATATTTCTCGTCCATAGCCATAAATACCTTCTCAGGTGTCATAGGTAATGTACGAACGTCCGCACCAACTGCGTTTTTAATAGCATGTTGAATAGCTGGACTAGCCGTATTAATAACAACTTCACCAATAGATTTGGCACCAAACCCGCCTGTCGGTTCATAAGACTCTACAAAGTCTACATGTAACTCACCAATATCTTGACGGGTTGGAATTTTATAAGTCATAAGGTTATTAGTCTCTAAGCGACCATTATTGGAATAACGCACATCTTCATATAGTGCCATACCGATAGCTTGTACCACGCCGCCTTCAACTTGAACGCGAGCCAATTTAGGGTTAATAACAGTACCGCAATCGATACAGGAGTATGTATGAAGAGGAATAACCTTACCAGTTTGTTTGTCTACTTTCACCTCTGCAATAGTTGCCATGAATGGAGGTGGAGATGTATGACTGCCCCATGTAGCAAAACCAGACAATTGTTCAGCGTTAACACCTACCAATAATTTTGGAGCCAATTGATGGATATCCATTGTTTGGGAACCATCTTTTGTAGTAGCTACAACGCCATCAAAATCGATGTTCTCTACATCTGTATTGAAGAATTGAGCGAACTTAGCAATAATCTTAGTGCGTAACTCTTCAGCAGCCATCTTAGCAGCCGTACCAGTTACGTATGTTGTACTAGATGCATAAGAGCCTGGATCAAATGGAACAATATCTGTATCAGATTCGACAACTGTCATGTATTCCATAGGACAGCCGATGATTTCACAAGCCATTTGAGTCAATACAGTATTAGCACCCATGCCCATATCGGAAGAACCAGTATACAATGTGTAGTTACCATCATCACCGAGACGAATTTCTACAGATGCTACGTCAATGTTAGCAACACCAGAACCTTGTAACGCTAATGCCATGCCAAGGCCACCGCGATAACGTTCGTCAATATCCCAAGAATGAGGACGCTCATCCCAACGAGCCATTTCTTTTACGCGGTTTACTGTATCTTGGAATAGACCAGAGTCAAGGTATTCATCCGGAGCGTATACCAAGCTTTGTTCACCTTGAGCAATCAAGTTCTTTTGACGCAATT
>OGKA01002485.1_pt1 | contig 11406 bp, 18 predicted proteins | sample 1572211 | NCBI WGS metagenome assembly OGKA01 (sample SAMEA2582125, study PRJEB24529) | metagenome | biome: Human gut stool | place: China | collected 2011
TAAAGCTTTTTCCTTGCTTTCTCAGTTCATATATTTGAACTTTATCTTCATAAGTTAATTTCATAATAAAAACACCCCAAGTTAGATTTTTTCTGTCTAACTTTTGGGGTGCAGTTCAATTTAGCCTTTTTTGATAGGATTTTTTGAGATATGGATTGACGTTTTTCATAATGTTATCCCATTTCGGAATAAAAATAATCAATTTATGGCATCATATGATAGAGATAGGCTCCGAGGCTATCAGCAGTCATGGTTTCCTTTGGAAATACCAGGGCTGGCACAGTAATAATGGTTAGATCAAATACGTATGCTTGTAGGACTATTTTAGAATGTTTCCTTCTAATAACTATTGCATCACTTTGAAATCGATTTCAATGAACTTGTCCTAAATGAACCAAAATACGGCTTAAATGGTAATAGTGGAGATGACTTTAAGATTTTTCTTACCGTTTGGGACGTATAGCAACCTTTTGGGACGCTGGCTCTTTTTATCCTGAAAATATGACATACTAATCATATGATAATTTGTGATGAAAGGGTTTGGTATGTTTCGTTTTCGTAGGACTTTTGTCCCTCAAATAGACATGAGGGATTGTGGAGTTGCTGCCTTGGCATCAGTGGCCAAGTACTATGGTTCAGATTATTCATTAGCGCATCTGCGTGAGTTGGCGAAGACCAATAAAGAAGGGACAACTGCCTTAGGTCTTGTAGAGGCTGCTAAAAAAATTGGCTTAGAAACGAGAGCTATAAAGGCTGATATGTCGCTCTTTGAGATGGAAGATGTTACTTATCCTTTTATTGCTCATGTTAATAAAGATGGGAAGCTTCAACATTATTATGTTATTTATAAAAGCACCAAGGATCATCTGATAATTGGAGACCCTGATCCAAGTGTAAAAGTAACTAAAATGACTAAAGAGCGTTTTGAGAAAGAGTGGACAGGTGTTACTCTTTTTATGGGACCGGAACCCAGTTATAAACCACATAAGGATAAGAAAAATGGACTCTGGGACTTTCTCCCTTTGATCTTTAAACAAAGGTCCTTGATAGCTACTATTGTCTTGGCCAGTCTCTTGGTTACCTTAATAAATATTTTAGGTTCCTATTATTTACAAGGTATTCTAGACGAATATGTCCCTAATCAAATGAAGTCTACCTTGGGAATTATCTCAATTGGATTAGTTGTGACCTATGTTTTACAACAAATGATAACTTTTGCAAGAGATTATCTCTTAACCATACTGAGTCAGCGATTGACCATTGACGTTATCTTGTCTTACATACGACATATCTTTGAACTCCCAATGTCTTTTTTTGCCACAAGACGTACAGGGGAGGTTACCTCACGTTTTAGTGATGCTAATACTATTATCGATGCTATGGCTTCGACGATATTATCACTTTTCCTTGATTTCTCTATTGTGATTATCGTAGGAGGCGTGTTACTGATACAAAATAGCAATCTCTTCTGGCTAGTTCTTTGTTCGGTTCCAATTTATACCCTTATCGTTTTTGCCTTTATGAAACCTTTTGAGCGAATGAATCATGACGTCATGCAGAGTAATGCTATGGTTAGTTCAGCTATCATTGAGGACATTAATGGGATTGAAACCATAAAATCACTAACCAGCGAAGAAGTACGCTATCAAAAGATTGATGGTGAGTTTGTTGACTATCTAGACAATTCTCTTCGCCTTTCTAAGTTATCTATACTACAAACATCATTGAAACAAGGTGCTCAACTTATTTTAAATGTACTTATCCTCTGGACAGGTGCTCAGATGGTGATGGGAAATACCATTTCGATAGGACAATTGATTACTTTTAATATGTTGCTTTCCTACTTCACGAATCCTTTGGAAAATATCATTAACCTGCAAACCAAGTTACAGTCTGCTACGGTAGCTAATACTAGGCTCAATGAGGTCTATCTGATTGAATCAGAGTTTGGACAAAGTGATGATACCTATCAAGAAGGCATTGCGGATGGAGACATCACTGTTACGGATTTGTCCTATAAATATGGTTTTGGTCGTGATACTTTGACTGATGTCAGTCTGACGATTAGACAAGGAGAAAAGATCAGTTTTGTTGGTGTCAGTGGATCTGGTAAGACTACTCTAGCTAAAATGTTAGTCAATTTTTATCAACCATATAAGGGGCACATAGATTTTAATGGTCAAAATATTAGTCGCATAGACAAGAAAACTCTTCGTCAACATATTAACTATCTCCCTCAGCAATCCTATATATTTAGTGGTAGTGTTTTAGAAAATCTTACTTTAGGTGCAGCACGGGGTATTACGCAAGCCGGTATTTTGAATGCTTGTGAAATAGCAGAAATTCGTCAAGATATTGAAAACATGCCTATGGGGTTTCAGACAGAGCTGTCTGATGGAGCAGGTCTGTCTGGAGGGCAAAAGCAACGTATCGCTTTGGCGCGTGCACTACTTACGAAATCTCCTGTACTAATCCTAGATGAAGCAACTAGTGGATTGGATGTTTTGACAGAAAAGAAGGTTATTGATAACCTCCTAGCACTAAAAGATAAAACAATCATATTTGTAGCACACAGGCTTAGTATCGCTGAGCGGACCGACCGTATCGTAGTCATTGATCAGGGACGCGTAGTGGAGACAGGCTCTCATCAAGACCTGATGTCTTATCCAGGTTTCTATTATCAATTATTTAGAAAGTGAGGAAAAGGAAACACAATGAATCCACAGTTGTTTAAAAGCACAGAGTTTTACCATCGTCGCTACCACAATATGTCTACTGTCTTGATTACTCCCTTGATTTTGTTAGTTATTTTCCTTTTTCTTTTCGCTTTTTTTGCTAAGAAGGAAGTCACAGTCACGTCTAGAGGAAGTATAGAGCCAACCAAGGCTATCGCAGTAATCCAATCAACCAGTGACAATACCATCATAGATAATCAACTGGTTGCTAATAAGGTTGTTAAAAAAGGGGGACACCTTAGTTCGGCACTGTACCCTTATAATGGGACACAAGAAAACATATTTATGAGGCCGGTTTTCTGTATTCTACAGGAGACTGGTCATTTAATCTCTGTTGAATTCTAGTTTCATTATAAAATATGATATAATTTTTAACAATATCTGTTATACTATCTTTGGTTAGGTTTATCCAATTATGGAGATAGAAGGTTTCAGACTTTAGGACGGAATGAAACCATTCGATACAGGCATTATCTGCTGGTGTTCCCTTACGGGACATGGAGCGGGTGATACCTTTTTCTACACAAGCCTGATAGTAAGCTTTTGAGGTGTAAACCGAGCCCTGATCACTATGTAAGATCGCTCCTTGAGGTAATTCCAATTGATGGAGCGTATCCAACACAAAGTTCGTATCCTGACAATCTGAGATGGTATAAACTACTATTTCACGATTATAGAGATCCATGATGGAGGACAAGTACAGCTTACATTTACCAAAGTATAAATAAGTAATGTTAGTGACAAGCTTCACCATAGGCTTGTCTGCTTGAAAATCACGATCCAGCTTATTGTTTGTTACATGGTAAGGTTTACCTAGATTTGGTGCCTTCTTAGGACGTGTCCGACAGAGCCATCCATTCTCCTTCATGATACGATAAACTTTCTTGCGATTAACGACAAGACTATGAATTTTCTTGAGCAATCGGGTGATGCTACGATAGCCGTAGATAAACTGGTTTTGCATACAGAGTTGATCTATTTTCTCGACCATTTCATCTCTCTTCTCAGGCTTCTTACTGTCCTTTTTCCAACGGTAGAAGGTTGAGCGTTTGACGCCGAAGCAGTCCAAAATGGCTGAGACAGGATAGGTTTTCTTATATTCTTCCACAAACTTGATAAGACTTACTTTATCGATTGTCTTACCAAGCTGCGATACTTTTTTAGTAGTTCCACTTGTAGGCGTAACTGTTCTACTTCAGATAGCTATTCCATTCCTTTACCATAGGTATATTGTTTCCCCAGAGGTTGATGAAAACGATGTAGCTCATCATTCTCATACCATCTCATCCAGGTGTAGATTTGACTGACATTCTTAATTCCCAAGGTCTCCATGATGATCTTATTGGACTTACCAGCCTTTTTCATTTCGATGCAGGCTAACTTAGTTTCTAATGAATATGCTTTTTTGACCATAACAAAACACTCCTGTTTCTAGTTTACTAGACTTCAACAGAAGTGTTTTTCTTGTGTCTCATTTTTGGGGGCTAGTTCCGAGATACTCAACCTTTTTACTTATTTATAATAATATCTTAATGCTAACATTAGTGACGTTAAAATTACCAATGTTCCTACAAAAGATACCGATGTTTGCTCACCATCATTTGTTTTTGGAAGAACTTTAGCGTCTACTAGTTTGCCAGCCTTTGGTTGCCTTTGACCTGTTTGAGCGATCAGTTCCTTCTGAACCGTTGACATCGGCTGTGGTTGAACAGTTGGCAAAGATTTCTCTTTCGTACCCTCTTTGGTTAGTTCTGTCGGACGGACAGTTTCAGTTTGGGATTGAAGTTCAGAGATGGTTGGTTGCTCCTGATTCAAGGTCATAAATCGTGGACTTGAACTGGCTAAATGGTCGTAAACTGTTTGGACAGGTCCACCACCAACCCAGCCTGATAATAATTGACCATTTTCTAAATAGAGTAGTGTCGGTGTTCCTGGAATACCAATCTCACCAAACACATAGTTTCTGTCAAAATCCTCACGATCTGTATCATAATATTCTAAACGTCCATCCATCAGTTGATTCAAGACCTTCAACTCGGGTGAAAATTGACGGCAATAATAACAAGTGCCACGTCCAAAATAAATGGTATGGGCTTGTCCATCCTCAGTGAAAGCATTACGCACATCATCTAAGCTTATCTTAGGTAAATCTGCAACATTGGCCTCGTATTCCTCACGAGAGACCTCAGGAATATCATCTGCGGTCTCCTCCTCGGACTCAGCTAAGGCTACCGATTCAGTGGCAGGTGATGTCTGACTATCCTCAGGTTTTGACTGCTCCTGACTATCTGATGCTTGTTCTACTGTGGTAGGTGCTGTTACTTCAACTTTTGGTGAGCTATCAACTCCCGTTTCTATCACCTCATCAGCTAAAGCTGAACCAACTGATAAGCTCAGTAATATAGATGTACTCATCAACCAAAGCGTTAATGCACGTTTTTTCATCATAAACTCCTTTCGATTACTTAGTCTAGTTTAGCAATTTACAACTCTCATAGAAGCAAGCGTCCCAAATGGTAAGAATATAAAAATCCCACTATCACCTGAAAGTTCAGGTAATAATAGGGACTTTTAAAATTCTTATCAAATAAGAACCTTAATTTCAAGTTCTTACATAATAGCACAGATAGGTATATAAACCATCGGATAGGCTTCACCGCTTCGATATTTAGGTGGTGATACCCAACCGTCTTTGAGAGGGTCCCCCTCTTTGCTATTCACATTTGGCATACGACAAACAGCGCCACCTTGGGTTACTTCAAGGTCGTTATATGTTAGTTCTGTAAGCATTGGCCTGCCTCCTTAATAAATATCATCATCAACAGAGTCAATATCCGTAGCGAATGCTTAGTAATTTTCTTAACTCAGCCATACGCTCCTCAACATAGGGAGTCAATATTAACTTGTCTTTCCTAACAATTGTTGATATCTCTATCGACATTCTACTTAGAATATAAGGAGCTGAAGATTGGGATTTTGCAAGCTCACCTCTATAGGATAATAAAACTTGTTTCAATCCGCTAAAACGTAAGTCATCTCCAAAATTATGGAGCAATACCACCTGAATGCCATCCAGCATTTCCGCGAGTCGCCCAATTCATTGCAGAATTCGTTAGAATAGAATTAATTGTTTGTGACCAATCTACCCAACAACCACCATTTGATTTACAGTATAGGCCATTACCGTAATAAATGACTTTCCCCCCTTCAACACTTGCAAGCGTTTCGAAGTCAAGGGTGTTAAAGTTTTCAATTGTTTTAGTTGCCATGACAACTACCTCCTAAAATTTTATCGTGTGATTTCTCAATCACATCTTTAGTATAGCATTCAAGTCTTTCTATCAGAGCTAGCGTCCCAAAAAGTGGCTATACGTCCCGAATTGTAATTTTTAATACATTAAACTCATAAAAAAATAATTTTATTCTAATAAAATTTGAAAACTCTTTTACTTTATGTTACAATTTTTCAGTAAACAGTATGCATCATGAAAGGTGGGACTAAACCATGAAGATTTACTTATTAGAAGATAATCCTATTCAGATGGGACGTTTAGAAAATGCTCTAGCTCAGGAACTTAAGACCTTCGGAAAAAATCTATCGTGTGTTCACTCTTTTGACAAGCCAGATCAACTACTATCTGCTATCACCTCAAATATAAGCGATCAGGTTTTCTTTCTGGATATTGAAATTAAAGGAGAGAAATTAAAAGGGCTTGACATTGCCAAAATCATTAGAGGAAAAAATCCCTATGCTACTATTATCTTTGTCGCTACTCACTCAGAGTATATGCCACTAGTTTTTGATTACCAAGTATCTGCCCTAGACTATATCGACAAAAGTCTCTCTGAAATAGAATTTAGAAAAAAGATAACCAGAGCTTTAGCTATAACTATGAAACCACTTGGGATAGAAAATGGCGAGATTTTTGATTTTCAAACACAACATACAGCTATTCGCATCCCTTTGAATCAAGTTATTTATATTGAAACTTCTCCACAAAAGCATTATGTGATACTTCATGGTACAAACAACCAAATGACCTTTCGTGCAAATCTAAAGGACCTTGAAAAAGCTAGTCCTTCACTCGTATCTTGCCACCGTTCATATCTTATTAACCCATACAACATTATAAGAATCAACAAATTAAAGCGTGAAGTCGAAATGACTGATGGCAGTATCTGTCCTTTTTCACGTACCAAAGCTAAGATGCTGATGGATACTTTTAATCGAAGAAAGCTTGACTAGTTTCAAGCTTTTTTTCTGTTACTCCATCTTACCACTTATGCAAATATCTTCTAGATTGCTTACAGAATAATCAAGCAAATGCGTTTATTGTTTAAAATATTTTTTGACTTGCAGGTAAGCTAGAAAATCACAGAGGATTAACAAAAACATTAATAGGGCTAGTACTATACGGTCTGTGATATCACTGAATGTCAGTAATGTGTAAAACTCTACACTAAGCACTAGAAATGAGATGACAAGAAAGACAATGAAGGACTGACATATTGTTAACTGATCCACTGAATCTGGATGCTTTCTAAGCATACAGTAGAGCAGTCCATTTACAAAAATGACTACTAAAGCTAGTGCTCCAACTGCTAAACAAATCCCTAACGAAGTCTTGCTCTTGTAGAGAGAAATGCTGGTACTTATAAGGAAAACTGCCAATACAGCAGTGACGACCCTAGAAAATCGCAACACTCTCGAACTAATATTCTTTAACTTCATGATAAAACAATTAAGCTATGAATAACCTCAGTCAGTCTTGTAAACCGAATAAGCTATTACATTTAACTCTATTCCTTTCTGTATTTTTTTATACTGCTGTAAGATTTCAAGCAAGTCCTTAACGATTAAATTCTACTGGAGATGTAATACAATAGCGTCATTAGTACTGATACTTTAAATAAGCGAATATAGATATCTTTGTTTTTTCTATTACAAAGATATGCAATCAAATATAATACAATTTCCGCTATCATTAGTAAGAATAATTTTACTTCGGGAACATCAACAATAAGCATTTGCAAGCACCTCACGTTCAAAAGGGCCACAAGTTACTTTTTAAACTGTGCCCATTTTTTAAAAAGCAGACTATAAAGAAGCAAGGTTATCCCAAACAAGTTAATGGTATGGTGGACTGCATCCAAACTTCTAAATAGATTAGCGAGGCCCATTCCGATGAGAATGGTAGCCAGTAAATACGGTTTTGAGTTTTTGAACATACTTTTCTCCTTAAAGTGTTTTTAGCTATCTGTTCACAAGCTATGAATTTTATTATAGATTGGAAGCCGATAAAAAAGTAGTGACATAAATGTCACTACTTATCTGACCTTATATCCTTGATAATCGTACACATAAGAAAGAGAAAAAGACATAACCCAATAAGATTTAGGCATTGAAGTCCAAAACTCAGTTTTTCTCCCAAGTTATGTAAGGCAACAAGGATGAAGCCCATAGACATCATTAGAGACACTAGGCGTTTTTTAGTCATGAGTACAAATACCTCTTCTTTTATATCGAAGTTTTCAACCATTATTCACAGACCAGCAATTGACAAAGTCCTTCAATTAAGATTCCTTTTTAGCGGAATTGGTAGCTTTGTGTTTTTCAAGAAATGACATAATAGGCTTATCCAAAAAAGTCATCACAGCCATGAAAACCATCCCTAAAATATAACTTTTCAAATCAAACATAATCCATCACCACCTTCAACGTTTGCAAGTGCCTCAAGGTCAAGGAGTTCAAAATTGTTAATTGTTTGCCTTGTCATAGCAATACCTCCTAAACTATTTTTTAGCTTCTTTCTCTCAAGCTATGATTTTATTATAGGGTGGTAGCCAACAAAAAAGTAGTGACATAAATGTCACTACTCGATTTTGATTTTTAGGAACTCTACATTTCGAATACTTCTATTTTTTGAGTCGCTCCCATTTACTAAAAATCAAACTAAAAGTGATTAATGTTAACCCTACCAAATTAATGATATGATGAACAAAATCTAAATTTCTGAAAAGGTTAGCAATTCCAAATCCTAAAAGGAAGATTGCTAGTAAATACATTTTTTTATCTTTAAGCATAGGGTCACCTAAATATTAGCAGAATGTGGCGTAACCAACTAAAGCTCCTCCCCAGTAACCTACTGGGCCTCCAGCTGATCCTACTAGAGCAGATCCGATTGTGCCGGCATAACACTTAACCCATCCGCCACCTTCAACGTTTGCAAGTGCCTCGAGATCGAGTGTTTCAAAATTGTTCATTGTTTGTGTTGTCATTCTAACAACCTCCTAAAATATTATTTTTTAGCTTTTTTCTCTCAAGCTATGGTTTTATTATAGGGTCGAAGACAACAAAAAAGTAGTGACATAAATGTCACCACTCGATTTTGATTTTTAAGAAACCTTTTCGAATATAGAATCTATAGTCTAGACTAGCTTACTCTCCTTCCATTGCACCTGCTTGTAGGCTGTACATCTTGTGGTAGGTGCCGCCGAGGGCTAAGAGCTCCTCATGGCTACCGTGTTCGATGATGCGGCCCTTGTCTAAGACATAGATGCAGTTGGCATCTTGGATTGTTGATAGGCGGTGGGCAATGGCAATAGTTGTGCGTCCTTGACGCATTTTTGCTAGAGAATTTTGGACAATAGCCTCTGTCTCCGAATCAATATTGGCTGTCGCTTCATCCAGAATCAAAATCTTAGGCTGGCTAGCAACGGTCCTAGCAAAGGCTAGAAGTTGGCGTTGGCCGGTTGAAAAACTTGAACCTCGTTCAGAAACTGGAGCATCGTAGCCTTCTGGAAGTTTGTCGATAAAGTGATTGGCATCCACAAACTCAGCGGCTGCTTTAAACTCTTCATCAGTTAAATCCTGATACATGGCAATATTGGATTTAACTGTACCATGATAGAGAAAGGGTTCCTGAAGGACAAGACCAATGTTCTTACGCAGCTCTGCCTGACTATAATCGCGAATATCCACACCGTCAAGAAGAACTTGGCCTGATTGGAACTCATAGAAACGCATAAACACGTTGATAATAGAGGATTTTCCGGAACCTGTAGAACCGACAAAAGCGATGGTTTCTCCTTTATTGACAGAGAAGGAAATATTATCCAAAATCTGGTGCTTGCCATCATAGGAGAAGGAGACATTTTCAAAACGAATATTCCCCTCAGTAACCTTGGCATCTGTATCTCTCTGCTCAGGTTCATAGGTGCGCTCGTCAATCAAGGCAAAGACCCGACCGGCTGAGACCATAGAAGTTTGCAAGGTTGAGAAGTTTTGTGTCACTTCAATCAAGGGATCAAAAAGACGGTTAATGTACTGGATAAAGGCATACATGGTCCCCGCTGTGATACCCAGATAGATGCCACGATAGCCAAAATAAGCCATGAGAACAGCATAGCCCAGGAGCTTCAGTAAGCTCATGGCTGGGCGTAGAAAGAGAGAATCTAGTGACATGGAACGGCTAGCATAAATCAGGTGTTCCTCATTAATGGCATCAAACTCTTTTTTAAGACGTTTCTCTTGGTTAAAGGCCTTAATAATGCGAATCCCTTCGATACTCTCTGACAGTTTGGCATTTATATCTGAAAGCAAGGCTCTGGTCTTTTCAATGATAACCACTGATTTTTTGCGGTAAAGGTTAACCAAAAGGACAATCAGAGGAAGAAAGAGCACAATAAGCCCGGTTAGACGAATGTCCAACATCATCATAGTGTAAAGGGTGGTAACAAAGATAAAGATAGCCGAAATAAAGCTAGACAGAATCCCTGAGAACATCTCACTAATAGTCTCTGTATCATTGGTCAAGCGGGAAACGATAGAGCCTGCTGGAGTTTTGTCAAAGTAAGACATGCCTAGTTTCTCCATATTGGCAAAGGCATCTCGGCGAATATCCCTGACAATGCTGTAGGACACACGCGCAAAAAAGAGATTTCCCAAATACTGAACTAGTGTCTGCAAAAGATAAAGACCATAGTAACCAATCAGAATTAAACTTGCCGCCTGATTCATATCATGAAGATAGTGGTCAATAAAATAAGAGGCCACAAGGGGAATAATACTCTTGATAACCGTTGTGGACAAGAGGAAGGCTAAAGCTAGAAAGGTCAAGAATTTGTAAGGCTTGAGATAGGTCAAGAGACGCTTAAACACAGACCATTGGTTTTGATTAGGCATCGGCTTCTCCTCCTTCCATTTCTAACTGTTGAGACTCATAGGTCTTGGCATACCAACCACCCTGAGCTAGCAAATCCTCATGACGGCCACGTTCAATGATACGACCATCCTGCATGACTAAGATAAGGTCAGCGTGCACCACCGCACTCAGACGATGGGCGGTAATGATAGTCGTCTTGTCCTTACGGGTATGTTTGAGATTGTCAATAATAGCATATTCTGTCTTGGCATCAACCGCAGATAGGGAGTCGTCCAAAATCAAAATGTCTGGATCCAAAATCATAGCCCGACTCATGGCCAGACGTTGTTTTTGACCACCTGATAGGCTGACACCCTTTTCACCAATGATCATTTCAAAACCTTCAGGCATATCCTTGATATCATCATAAACTTGAGCTAACTTAGTTGCTTCCTCTACCTTGTTCAAGGAGAGATCAGGATTACCAAAGCGGACATTGTCTAAAATGGAACTGGCAAAGAGAAACT
>OGKA01002489.1_pt1 | contig 11381 bp, 10 predicted proteins | sample 1572211 | NCBI WGS metagenome assembly OGKA01 (sample SAMEA2582125, study PRJEB24529) | metagenome | biome: Human gut stool | place: China | collected 2011
CTCCACGAGCTGACGGCGGCTCTGTTCCGAACCGAAATAGATAGTTGCCCCCACGGCAACGGCACCCATGTTCCATGCCTCCTTCACGGTGCCAAACAACACTTGGTCGAAGCTGTTCGGATAAGAAAGCAGTTCATTATGATTCAACTTCACAACGAAAGGTATCTTATGGGCATACTTACGCGCTACGGAACCCAGGATTCCGAAAGTGGAAGCCACGGCGTTGCAGCCGCCTTCAATAGCCAGTTTCACGATATTCTCCGGGTCGAAATAGATCGGGTTCGGAGCAAAAGAAGCCCCGGCGGTATGCTCGATATCTTGATCGACAGGAAGAATGGACACATATCCGGTATTTGCCAATCGGCCATGCCCCAAGAGAGACTGAAGGCTATTCAATACCTTTATATTACGATCTGAATCCAACCAGATTTTATCTATTGTATCGGGAGAGGGAATGTGAATCAGCGATTTATCGATGGTTTTACAGGTGTGATCCAAATAATAACAGGATTTATCTCCTAATAATTCTATAACTTTATTCATAACTTCATTTTTTTAATGTATAACTTTATTCTATTTTTTCTTTCCCTGGTTGGCTACTGCCTCCATTAATTTTCTGATTTCTTCGGGATTACCCAGAAAGTAGTCATTGGCTACATTAAGATTCTCGTCGAACTCAAACACATAAGGCACGGCAGTAGGCAGGTTCAGTTTTATAATATCTTCATCCGAAATATGTTTCAGATGTTTGATAATCCCCCTCAAACTATTACCGTGAGCTACCACCAGTAAAGTATGGGCAGTTTTCAATGCAGGAAATATATTTGATTCCCAATAAGGCATAATACGTTCAATGGTATCCTTCAATGATTCGGTACGGGGCAGTTCAGCATCGGGTACCTCGTGATATCGATAGTCGAAACGTGGATTTCTAAGGTCATTCTCTGCAAGCGGATTAGGAGCAATGTCATAGCTGCGGCGCCATACAAGCACTTGTTCCTCCCCATACTTCCCGGCGGTTTCCGCTTTATTCAGCCCTTGTAACTCTCCATAATGCTTCTCATTCAGGCGCCAGTTCTTTTCCACGGGAATCCAGTCGAGATTCATCTTATCAAGCACGCAGTTCAGAGTTTTCACTGCACGTTTCAGATAGGAAGTATAGGCTTTATCGAAATTGAAGCCATATTCTCTCAGCGTCTCCCCTGCCTTCTCGGCTTCGGCAACTCCTTTTTCCGTAAGGTCTACATCCGTCCAGCCGGTGAAACGATTTTCCTTGTTCCATACACTCTCTCCGTGACGAAGTAATACTATTTTTTTCATTCTTAATGATCTCCTTTCTTTTTATATCTACGCATTATATATAGAACATTTTATTTCTCCACAAAGTTCACGAAAGAATAAGGAGTTATCAATACCTAAAAATGGTGGTTTATTAGCAGGAATCCGACAAAAATGACTACTTTTACATATTAAACAAATTTTTAACCTTCAGAACAAACTGTAAAATGCCTGAAACAGACACACACAGAGAAGACATCTTCCTACGGAAATTAATGAATAAAGCCAACATCGGCTGGTGGGAGGCAGATGTAAAAACAGAGTGTTACAAATGCTCCGGCTTCATAGCCCAACTTCTCGGTCTCGACGAGGAGGGTATTATTAGTTTCAATGATTTCAACAAGCGGATTCTGAGGGAAGACCAGCAACACACCACTTCCCACTCTTTCGATGAATTACAGCAGACGATTGAAGAAGTATATCTGCTCGATACTCCTAAAGGGGGTGTATGGATACGCAGCAAGATATGTTACCAGGAAACAGACGAGGCAGGAAACACCAAGATATATGGCATAGCCGAAACACAAGACGGACCACATATGGCGTCCGCTTACCAGGCATTGCAGAACAGTGAACGCATTCTGCATAATATCTATAAAAATATCCCCGTAGGCATCGAATTATACAATAAAGACGGGCTCCTGATCGACCTTAACAAGAAGGAACTGGAAATGTTTCATATAGCCAGCAAAGAAGATGTCTTGGGAGTTAATCTGTTCGAGAATCCCCTGCTTCCGGAAGAGATCAAACAGAAACTCAGAAATAATGAAGACGCCGACTTTACATTCTGCTATGAATTTTCCAAGATAAACGGATACTACCAGTCACAAAGTTCGGGAGGCAGTATAGATTTAACAACCAAAGTAACTACGCTGTACGACCATAATCATGAGCCGATCAATTACTTGGTGATTAACGTAGACAAGACCGAAAATACCATTGCTTATAATAAGATTCAGGAGTTCAAAAATTTCTTCGACCTGGTAGGCGACTATGCCAAAGTTGGTTATGCCCATTTCGACGCTTTGAGCCGGGACGGTTATGCCCTGAGCAGCTGGTACAGGAATATAGGAGAGGAAGAAGGTACCCCACTACCGGAAATCATCGGCATACACTCCCACTTCCACCCCGAAGACCGGGCTGTAATGCTTGATTTTCTGGATAAGGTCATTAAAGGGGAAAGTAGCAAATTATGTCGTGATATGCGTATTCGCAGAGCTGACGGAAACTATACGTGGACACGCGTGAATGTGTTGGTCCGGAATTATCTCCCACAGGATAATATCATCGAAATGTTGTGCATCAACTTTGATATCACCCAACTGAAAGAAACGGAACGAATGCTCATTCAAGCTAAAGAGAAAGCAGAAGAATCCGACCGGCTAAAGTCTGCCTTCCTTGCCAATATGAGCCACGAGATACGTACACCGCTCAATGCGATTGTCGGTTTTTCGAGTATGCTGCAAGAGGCGGACAATCCGGAAGAGAAACTGCAGTATGTCACCATCATCGAAGAGAACAACAAACGCCTGCTACAACTTATTTCCGATATTCTCGACTTGTCAAAAATCGAAGCTGGAACTTTTGACTTTACCTTCGAGAAAGTGAACGCCAAACGGTTATGCAATGAATTATACCAAGCAATGCAGATGCGAACCTCCCCGCAGGTGGAACTCCGCCTGTCTCCCGATCTGCCCGATTTGCAACTCACCAGCGATAAAAGTAGGCTTTACCAAGTATTATCAAACTTCGGAGTCAATGCGTTAAAATTTACCTCCGAAGGGAGTATAACCATCAGTTACCAAATAAAAGGAAAAGAAGCGAAATTCTCCGTAGAGGATACGGGTATAGGAATCGAACCGGAAAAGCAAACGGCTGTATTCAACCGTTTTGTCAAACTCAATAATTTTATTCCCGGCACCGGTCTCGGTCTTTCTATCTGCCAGAGTATCATCACACAACTCGGAGGAAAGATCGGAGTAGATTCGGAACCCGGAAAGGGTTCCTGTTTCTGGTTTACACATCCACTCGGCTAACCCGGAAAGCAGGTTCACAATTTACTTCCAGAACCCCCGTTACGATACATTCAGGGCAGGGATTATTCTCACCATGACGAGAAAAAATTCTCATAGTAATGAGAAAAAGTTCTCACTATGATGAGATTTTTTTCTCATCATAGTGAGAATGGTTTGAGAAAAACCTTAGTTAATAACTTATATAAATGAATAGAATAATCAATTCATAAAAGAAGATTAGAAACCAAACTTGAACGGTGTACCATCTAATTTCTTTTCAGGAAAATGCGGTCTGTTATCGTGCCCGGAAGCTCCGATTCATAATGTGTCACCATAATCATCGTTTTATCTTTACGTTGGCAGAAGGCTTCAATCACCTTCTTCACCCGGCGACGGTTGTAAGTATCAAGTCCGTGAAGCGGTTCATCCAAAATCAACAGTTCCGGATCTTTGACGAAAGCACGTGCCAGCAGAGCCAGCCGTTGCTCGCCACTGGAAAGTTGCAGGAATGCTTTATCTTTCAATGCTGCGATACCGAATACATCCATCCACCATTCACAAATATCCATCTGCTCCGGTTGCGGACGTCTGTACAACCCGATACTATCATGTAAACCGCTTGCTACAATCTCAATAGCCGGCAGGTTTTTAAGGTAAGCACGATGCATCTCCGGACTGACGTAGCCGATGTGTTTCTTAATTTCCCAGATACTCTCCCCGGTTCCTCTTTTTCGTCCGAACAGGCTGATATCACAGGCATACGATTGGGGATTATCCGCACAAACAAGACTCAGCAAGGTTGATTTGCCTGCGCCGTTTTCTCCACTCAATGCCCATTTCTCCCCACGATGCACAGTCCAATCGAGTTCTTTCAGAATAGTACGGTCACCATAGCGGATACTGACTTTGTTTAGTTTCACCACCTCGTCGGCATCGTAATTATTGCCGTTGTAAGGCAAATCAATAATACGTTGTTGTAAATCGTCAAAAGGAACGACCGTATCTCTTGAACGGAAAGCATCCAAATAGACTTCACGTTCCATTTTCGGAAAGACTTCCATTTTGTCAACGGGAATGACATGGGTAATGAAGGAAGGAATATCATCCAACATGGAAAGCACCAGAATTATCTGTACCGACGACATCTTCGTCAGACGATCGAGCAAAGAGAAAAGCAATTCGCGTGTAGGAGCATCCAGTCCGATAAACGGGTTATCCATAATCAGAACACGGGGAGCAGTCAGCAGGGTCTTTGTGAGCTGGAATTTGCGTAATTCCCCACTGGAAAGAAGGATAATCTTCTTATCCAGAAGAGGCTCGATACGGAAAAGGTCGAATAATTCGTTTTTCAGTTGCTCGTCCTTGATCTCGCCCAGCATTTCGCGGACATCGGGAGCCTCATCCTGGTCATGGGCATTCCAACGTTGCTGATAGTAGTAATTGGCGTCGGCAGCTCCATAGGTATCACGAAAAGCGATGTATTTTACATTATCATAAACGGTCTGAGTAGCAGAAGGAGAAAAATCATATTGCAGCGCTCCTTCACGCAGCGGATATTTTCCAACCTGTATGTTTTTAAGTAGGCTTTTACCACTACCGTTCGGTCCTACAATGGCTATATGTTCGTCTGCCCCGATAGTTGCCGTGACGGGTTTGGCTAAACGCACAAGCGGGTTGCGTGCTACGCCCCCCGCCATGCTGAATGTATTTTGGCTCATATTCTTTTATTTTTATCTATTTATACATAATCAGTGCAGACTGGCCGGGAACAATTACTTCCGGTCCGGTTTGCGTCCCAAGTCCGCGAACATCTATCACACCGTCCTTACATACTACCGTATATTTGCCGGCAGGTACTTCCAGACGTGCGGGAGTAGTGCGGGAGTTGAAAGCAACGATAATATCTTCCCAACGGTCACCGTTCGCATACTCCTTCAAAAGGAACGCAATCAGATTGTTCCCCTCGACAGGCAGGAATTCCAAATGTCTCCGAACCATTTCCGCGTCTCCCATACGGAAGGCGGGATGAGATTTACGCAAGTCAATCAAACGCTTATAATAGGTGAAAACATCCTCATTCGTAGTTTTGCGCCGCCAGTCAATAGCGTTTACCGCATCCGGACTCTTGTAGCTGTTGTCCACTCCTTTCTTATCACGCATCACTTCCTCGCCAGCATAAATAAAAGGAATACCTTGTGAAGTAAAGACCACCGTTTGCGCCAATTTATCCAGACGGACCAACTGTTCGGGAGTAATTCCCGGCATACTTGCCTTTATTCGGTCAACAAGGCATAATCCGTCATGACAGGAAACATAACTAATCATCTGTGTAGGTTGCTTCGCCCAAGGTTGCCGGCTATAATTCACCGAATCACAGCGCACTTGCGGATGTTCAATCGCACCCACAATACCAAACTTTACACTCGCCTCTCCTCCCGGAACACCGGCAAGAAACGCACCTTTATCTTTTTCCCATACAGGTCCGCAAAGCCCATCACGCAGTTCATCCGAAAAGACAGCGATATCCGGCATACGGGCAACATTTCCTTTCATGGCCAACGAATCCGCCGGATATTGAGGAGCTTCAGCAGCCCAGCCTTCTCCATAAATGCAAATAGTAGGATCAATCTTGTTGACAGCTTTCCTGATTTCGTTCATCGTCTCGATGTCGTGTATTCCCATGAGGTCAAAGCGGAAGCCGTCAATATGATATTCATTAATCCAGTAAAGGACAGATTCTATCATAAATTTACGCATCATAGGACGTTCACTTGCAGTCTCATTGCCGCATCCCGAGCCATTTGCCAGAGAACCATCTTCTTTCCGGCGATAAAAGTAACCGGGAGCGGTACGTTCAAAGTTACTCTCTATCGTATTGAACGTATGGTTGTACACTACGTCCATTATCACTCGGATACCTGCCTGATGTAATGCCTGTACCATTTGTTTGAACTCCTTCACACGAACCGCAGGCTGATAAGGGTCGGTCGAATAAGAACCATCCGGCACGTTATAATTCAGCGGATCATATCCCCAGTTATAGTGGTTTTCTTCCAACTTCGTCTCGTCTACGGAAGCATAATCATAAGAAGGAAGCAGATGTACATGCGTGATCCCCAGTTCTCTCAAATGGTCGATCCCTGTCAGACGTTTATCAGCATTCATGGTTCCTCGTTCGGTCAAGGCAAGATATTTTCCTTTGTTCTTTACCCCCGAAGTAGAATCCGACGAGAAATCACGATGATGCATTTCGTAGATAATCATATCGGCAGCAGATTTCAGGGTAGGGCGCCGGTCACTCTCCCACCCTTCCGGCTGGGTCGATTTCCAGTCGATAATAGCAGCACGCTTGCCATTTACTCCGACAGCACGAGCGTTAATACCCGGTGTATCTCCTTGCCATTTATCATCAATCTTCACATTGAAGGTGTAGAATTTACCCAGCAAATCTTTGTCTACGGTCACCGTCCATGTTCCGTCTTCAGCAGGTTCCATTTTCTCCGTTTCGTAAGCATGACCACCTTCCCCTGCATCATAAAGCATCAGGCGTACCTCATCAGCCGTAGGCGCCCAAAGCGTAAACCTGGTAGCCCCCGGAGCATACTCCATTTCGACAAGATTCCCCGAACGAACGGGATAGAGTTCATAAGAAGCGTATTCCTTTTTTGCAGAAGAACAACTCATCACTGTTGTCATCGTAGTTACTCCCAGTATTGCTAAATAATTAGTTCCCATCTTCATCTTAACCCTTTCCTTTGATGTATAGTGCTTTATCGCACCTATAAACTTATAGCATAGAACTTATATCCTCAATTATTTCACCTTATCCGGGTTCTTTGCTATGTAATCTTTCCAACTATTATATCCTTTTTCCAATGCCGGTCGTCCCATTTGTAGAAAATGGCAATATGCGGCCGCCAAACCGTCTGTCGCATCCATGAAAGTAGGCATATCTTCTTTCGAAAAGTGAAGCATTCGCTGCAACATATCCGCCACTTGCTCTTTCGAGGCCTGTCCGTTTCCGGTAATAGCCATTTTAATTTTCAAAGGAGCATACTCGGTGATTGGTATGTCACGGCTTAGGGCCACTGCCATTGCTACTCCCTGCGCACGCCCCAACTTCAACATCGACTGCACGTTTTTGCCGAAGAATGGTGCTTCAATAGCCAGTTCGTCAGGCAGATAGCTTTCAATGATACTCAATACACGCTCATGAATATGACGTAGTTTCAGATAGTGATTGGCAAATTTACGCAAGTCGATAATCCCCATTGCAACCATTTCGGGCTTGGTTCCTTTTATTCTCAAGATCCCATATCCCATGATCGTAGTACCGGGGTCAATACCCAGGATTATCTTTTCTTTTACCGGTTGAATCACTCTATCACCTCCATTAATGTCGGAAAACCAATCACCTTATCCTTAAATATTTTTGTAAGTTCATCATTCAGGCGCACTCCCTGTTCCAGATGCCAGCGGTGCAGCAACCCACTACTCTCTACCTCCCACTGCAAGGAGTAAGCACTTCCTGCCTCCCGGTGGCTCAATATCCGGCAGATACGCGGCGTCTTCAATGCACCATGCTTCTGTACTTCGGGAATATAGGATTCTTTAATCCAAATCAGAAAATTATCGTGAACGTCGTCATCCACCTGAAAAGTCGTATTATAAATCAGCATTTCTTTATTTTAAACTATTATTTACCGCAAACATAGCAATTATTTCAGAATATTGCATTATATTTGCACCAACAAAAAAGATTCGTTTACAAACGTTATCATATAAGATTAAAGAAGGGGCGTTAGCTCATCTGGCTAGAGCGTAACACTGGCAGTGTTAAGGTGATCGGTTCGAGTCCGATACGCTCCACTTACAAAAGATTTAAATCTCTGATTTTCAGAGCTTTTTCTTTTTCACTAATGGCTTTACTCCCCACTCAGAAAGCACTATACTTATATTACTTTAACTCTATTCATCCCCCATTTCCTAACAAATTAAACTAAAATTCCTTTTTTCGTTCTCATCATCTCTATTTCGAACAGCAATAAAAAAGGGAATGCACAGTAAACTGTATGTCCCCTCAATCAATAACTTATTCAAGATTTACCCTATAACTTTTCTATTTCCTCTTTAGACAATCCCGTAGCTTGTGAAATTATATCAATAGCTACTCCCAGTTTTTTTCAGATTACGAGCATTATCCCAATTAGCCTCTTCACGCCCTTCCGCCCTTCCTTCTTCTCGTTCGGTATAGATATTATCACGCAGAATTACTATATTATCCAAGTGACGATAATAAGCCACCAATTCATCCTTAGTCATGCTATCCAACTTCAATCTCTCCCGTGCCTCTTCAAGCTCTAGAGCTGTAGCACTAGAAGGAATCTCACCTGTATTCAAATAGTAAATCCATTCTTCCAACGGACTCTTGGCTATCTGATTAAAGCCATTTACCTTTAAGATATAGTATTCAGGATACAACTGACTAACTGTATCCACCTTGAATGTTTGCTTTTGAAATGGAGTCAGTTCTAAAATATCCCCTTGATAAATACCCCTGAATTCTGTCTTTCCATGATATACGAAGTCCGTCCCATGACCTAATGAGAAATAGACGATATTAATACTATATACTTTACGTACCTTGTCATAACTCTCTCCTCTATTTATATACTTTTAGAAGTACCGAACAACATACGCTGGAAGTAAGCATATTCATTATTATCCTGTACCTCGATCAAGACAAGCTCATCCTTAGAATTCTCGGCAAGCATATCTACTTGTCAAACTTATCCTCCTGATTACTTTCACTTTCAAGGAGTTTCTGAATAACAATCTTCTCACCCGGCAACGTAGTAAGCAAACCTTCAAGTACACTAAAGTTTGCCTTATTCCGGAGCAGACGTTTCATCGCCCAGTCAAAACGAATTATCTGATTATTATTACTATTATTCATATTCAATATATTGATTAACACAAAGGCAAACAAAATGCCTTGTAATTCCAAAGAGTAAAGTACTTTTTAGAATATAAAGCCCCTCAAATACTTAAGAATATAAATATCGATCGAATTAATAATTCTATTTAGAAGTCCATGCTAAAATTACACGTCTACTGTGTAGATACAATATTATACAACATACAATTCTCTTTGCTCACTCATTTGCCATAATTCTTCTGGAATATTTTTACGCATTTTTTTGAACTGAAATATAGAGGATGTAAATTAAACTGTGTCAGCAAAAAATAAAATATTAATTTTGCTGACACAGTTTAATTTACATCCTCATATAATCATATTCTTGTCATTCACATCCTGTCCGGATTCCACTTTTAACCGCCTTCCTGTCGCTTCTTTAATGTATCCGGCAAGGAATTGTGTGTTCCTTTCTAAAAGAATATTATCTTCAAGATAAAGAATGCGGGTATCTTTTTCAATAACAAAAGGATTCCCAGCTACCATTACTATTTCATGTGATAGAGGAATTACATTCCTATAATCCTCCACCCTTTCTAAAGTATTGTACGCAGCTATAACAACGGATATTACACTTATTGCAATCAGTTTCTTTATACTGTTTCTGCTTAGTCAATATTGGGAGTATCCCAAATTTTGTCTTCTTCACAGTCTATATACAGTATCTCACTACCACATTTCATGCGGAAACGTCCTTGCTCCAACCGCCATTTTCTATCCTGACCGACAAAAGCCAGGTCGCTTCCCTTCAACTTCATAACAACCTTCTTTGTTTCACCCGATTGTAATTCAACTTTCTCAAAATAACGAAGACGGATCACATCTGGTGAAACACTAGCTGCCAAATCACTAGAATACAACAGGACCGTTTCCTTACCTGCTCTTTCTCCCACGTTCTTTACATCCACTTCAAATATCAGTTCATCATCCGCATTGAAAGTCGTACGATTCACTTTAAAATTACTATACTCATAGGACGTATAACTTAATCCATATCCAAAGGGCCATTGAACATCCATGACCGCATCATAATTATACTCCCCTTCCATAGGTCCCATCTGTTCACACGGCTTATAATCATACGTAGCAAGCGAATTGATGAATTTCGGATATGTAAAAGGCAATTTACCGCTGAAGTTCACATCTCCAGCAATCAAGTCAGCCAATGCATCTCCTCCGTAATTTCCCGGCAACATAATATGAACCACCGCTTTTGCCAAAGGTTCTATCTCATGAATAATACGCGGCCGTCCTTCGTTCAGAACCAATATTACCGGCTTTCCTGTTGTCGCAAGCCTTCTCACTAACTCTTTCTGATTGGAAGAAAGATTCAAGTCATTCAGATTTCCCGGAGTCTCACAATACGTATTCTCTCCTATACAAGCTATTATCACATCCGCCCTACCGGCAGCAGTAACTGCCTTTCCAATCTCTGGACAATTTTCTTTCCACCAGTTATCATTAGGATCAGCAACATACGTCACTCCCGGTTCATAGATAATGTTTTCCGTACCAAACTTGTTGCATAATGCTTCATAGATAGTATTATAAGCCTGCGCAAATTCATCCGCCAACTCTCCCTGCCAACTGTAAGACCATCCTCCGTTGAGACAACGCATAGCATTGGCGTTCGGACCTGCCAACAATATCTTCGTTCCCTTACGTAAAGGCAAAAGTTCTCCTTCGTTTTTCAACAAGACCTCCGACTCCCTGGCAGCCTGCAATGCCACTTCTGCAAACTCCCGACTTCCAAACTTGTCATATTTCCGAATATCCCAGTAAGGATTCTCAAACAATCCCAAACGGAATTTCAAACGTAGCACACGCCGCACGGCATCGTCAATACGTTTCATTGATACAGCCCCTTCCTCAACCAATTCCTTCAAGTCGATACAAAACTGTTGTTCTTCCGAAGGAATCATTGCCATATCAATACCCGCATTTACAGCCAATCTGATAGCATCTTTCTTGCTGCTTGCAATATGATCGCGAAAATACAGATTATCAATATCATTCCAATCGGTCACAATCATTCCATCCCAGTTCAAGTC
>OGKA01002493.1_pt1 | contig 11367 bp, 6 predicted proteins | sample 1572211 | NCBI WGS metagenome assembly OGKA01 (sample SAMEA2582125, study PRJEB24529) | metagenome | biome: Human gut stool | place: China | collected 2011
TTAACTCGCCAAACTCGTGGGCACCAGCGGCCTATGACGCGAAGCTGGATCTGGTGTATCTGCCGATGGGCGTGACCACGCCGGATATCTGGGGCGGTAACCGCACACCGGAACAGGAACGTTATGCCAGCTCGATTCTGGCGCTGAATGCCACTACCGGGAAACTGGCGTGGAGCTACCAGACCGTTCACCACGACCTGTGGGATATGGATCTTCCGGCACAGCCGACGCTGGCGGACATCACCGTTAATGGTCAGAAAGTGCCAGTTATTTACGCTCCGGCGAAAACCGGCAACATTTTTGTGCTCGATCGTCGTAATGGCGAACTGGTGGTTCCGGCACCGGAAAAACCGGTTCCCCAAGGTGCTGCCAAAGGCGATTACGTTACCCCTACTCAACCATTCTCGGAACTGAGCTTCCGTCCGACGAAAGATTTGAGCGGTGCGGATATGTGGGGAGCCACCATGTTTGACCAACTGGTGTGCCGCGTGATGTTCCACCAGATGCGCTATGAAGGCATTTTCACCCCGCCATCTGAACAGGGTACGCTGGTCTTCCCGGGTAACCTGGGGATGTTCGAATGGGGCGGGATTTCCGTTGATCCAAATCGTGAAGTGGCGATTGCCAACCCAATGGCACTGCCGTTTGTTTCGAAACTGATCCCGCGTGGTCCTGGTAACCCGATGGAGCAGCCGAAAGATGCCAAAGGCACGGGTACGGAATCCGGCATTCAGCCACAGTACGGTGTACCGTATGGTGTCACGCTCAACCCGTTCCTCTCACCATTTGGTCTGCCATGTAAACAGCCAGCATGGGGTTATATCTCGGCGCTGGATCTGAAAACCAATGAAGTGGTGTGGAAGAAACGTATTGGTACGCCGCAGGACAGTATGCCGTTCCCGATGCCTGTACCGGTGCCGTTCAATATGGGTATGCCGATGCTGGGCGGGCCAATCTCCACGGCGGGTAACGTGCTGTTTATCGCCGCTACGGCAGATAACTACCTGCGCGCTTACAACATGAGCAACGGTGAAAAACTGTGGCAGGGTCGTTTACCAGCGGGTGGTCAGGCTACGCCAATGACCTATGAAGTGAATGGTAAGCAGTATGTGGTGATCTCCGCAGGCGGTCACGGTTCATTTGGTACGAAGATGGGCGACTATATTGTGGCTTATGCGCTGCCGGATGATGTGAAGTAAGACTTGCTCAGATTGCTGACAACGTGCGCGTTGTTCATGCCGGATGCGGCGTGAACGCCTTATCCAGCCTACAAAATTGTGCAAAATCAATGGATTGCACAGCTAGCGTAGGCCTGATAAGCGTAGCGCATCAGGCAGATTTGCGTTTGTCATCAGTTTAATGCCCGGAGAGATCCGGGCATATTTCCGAATACGGTCTTTTTATACCGTAAACCCTAACATCATCCCCGTATCTTCATGCTCCAGCAGATGGCAGTGCGCCATATAAGCATGTTCTTTCGGTGCATCGTGATTAAACTTCACCAGCACTTCGCTGACATTACCTTCTACCTTAACGGTATCTTTCCAGCCCGCGCGATGAGCCGCTGGCGGTTTGCCATTTTCTGACAAGATACGGAACTGCGTGCCGTGGATATGGAACGGATGCAGCATCATGTCGCCCACGCCAGAGATAACCCAACGTTCGTATTGCCCTTTCGCCGCCGCAAACATCGGCTTGTTCATATCAAACGCCTGACCGTTGATTTTGTTGGCATGGTGGAAATCGAACTTCCCGCCGTGGTTCATATGATTCATATTGCCGTGCCCCATATGGCCCATCATCTGGCTGTGATCCATCCCGGCCATCGCCTGATCGCCATATTTCTCCATTAGCATCTGCATCCCCATCATATCGAGCATCGGGTCCATAGAGAGTTGCAGCTTGCGTACCGTCAGCCCTTCCAGCGAAGGTAACGCAGGCAGGCTACTTAATGTGTCTGGCAAAGCACCGGAGGCACTAATAGCAATCGGCTGAATCCGCATTACCGGATGAGGCTTATCAAACGGCGCAATCGCCATCCCCATCTGGCTGACCGGCAGCGTCACCAGGTCAAAGGGTTTGTTATCGTTAACCTCCACCAGCACTTCAAAACGCTCGCCCATCAGCACCGGCAGTTCGCTCACCTTCACTGGTTCAGGTAGCAGACCACCGTCGCTGGCAATCACATACAGCGGGCGATTGTCGCTGGTGGCGAAATTGAGCGAACGGGCATTACAGCCATTGAGCAAACGCAGGCGCAGCCAACCACGCGGGGCAGCGTGTTGCGGGTAGATTGCACCGTTGGTCAGCAACGTATCGCCAAACCAGCCCACGGCGGCGGTCATCACATCCAGTTGATAATCAATCTGCCCGTCGGCGCTAAATTTCTTATCCTGAACGATCACCGGAACATCATCGATACCCCACTGTTTTGGCAGCATTAATTTCAGGATCTCGTCATCTTCAATCACCACCAGCCCAGCCAGCCCCATCGCCACCTGTCGCCCGGTTTTGCCGTGCTGATGCGGATGGAACCAGCAGGTAGCGGCAGGTTGATCAACGTTCAACGTCACCGAGCGCTTGCCACCTGGCGGAATAATTCCCTGCGGGCCGCCGTCGACTTCACCCGGTACTTCCAGCCCGTGCCAGTGCAACGTCGTCTCTTCCGTCAGTTGGTTGTAGATATCAACCGTTACCGCTTTGCCGCGCTGTAATTTCACCGCCGGCCCCAGCAGATTGCCGTTATAGCCCCAGGTAGTTGCAGTTTTCCCGCCAAAGGTGGACTGGCCTGCGCCAATAGTTAACTGAATGCGATTACGGGCATCGGTCGTGAGCAAATCAGGGATCGGTAACGTTGGGCGTTCTGCCGCAAATACTGCGCGGCTCCACAGCGGCAAAGCCGAAGCCACACCCAGCGCGACGGAATATTTTAAGAAATCACGACGTTGCATAGTTATTTCCTTATTCTTAAGCAGGCGAAACAAAATCAAACGTTGAGCATAGTCCTTCCCCTTACGGGAAGGTCAAGCCGCAGACACAATTTAATCGACAATAATGGTCGTCGCCTCGCTCGCAGTGTGCTAACGTTTATCTTCTTTAAGCCCCTGGTAGAAGCAATGAAGACGTTTTTCAGAACAGTGTTATTCGGCAGCCTGATGGCCGTCTGCGCAAACAGTTACGCGCTCAGCGAGTCTGAAGCCGAAGATATGGCCGATTTAACGGCAGTTTTTGTCTTTCTGAAGAACGATTGTGGTTACCAGAACTTACCTAACGGGCAAATTCGTCGCGCACTGGTCTTTTTCGCTCAGCAAAACCAGTGGGACCTCAGTAATTACGACACCTTCGACATGAAAGCCCTCGGTGAAGACAGCTACCGCGATCTCAGCGGCATTGGCATTCCCGTCGCTAAAAAATGCAAAGCCCTGGCCCGCGATTCCTTAAGCCTGCTTGCCTACGTCAAATAATCCCTGATACCTTTTTGTAGAAATATTGACCGTGCATCCGCGGTCAATGTTAGCTATTATGTTGCGCCCTTTTTTTACGGGTGTTAACAAAGGAGGTATCAACCCATGGCCGAAAAAAAACAGTGGCATGAAACGCTACACGACCAGTTTGGGCAGTACTTTGCGGTAGATAACGTTCTGTATCATGAAAAGACCGATCACCAGGATCTGATCATTTTTGAGAACGCTGCATTTGGTCGCGTAATGGCGCTGGATGGCGTAGTACAAACCACCGAGCGCGACGAGTTTATCTATCATGAGATGATGACCCATGTTCCGCTACTGGCCCATGGTCACGCGAAACATGTGCTGATTATCGGCGGCGGCGACGGTGCCATGCTGCGTGAAGTAACCCGACATAAAAACGTTGAGTCAATCACGATGGTGGAAATCGATGCGGGTGTCGTATCGTTCTGCCGTCAGTATCTACCCAACCATAACGCCGGTAGCTACGACGATCCGCGCTTTAAGCTGGTGATCGACGATGGCGTCAATTTCGTTAATCAAACCAGCCAGACCTTTGATGTCATTATCTCCGACTGCACCGATCCTATCGGTCCCGGCGAAAGCCTTTTCACTTCGGCATTTTATGAAGGCTGCAAACGTTGCCTGAATCCTGGCGGTATCTTCGTCGCACAAAACGGCGTCTGCTTTTTACAGCAGGAAGAAGCCATCGACAGCCATCGCAAACTCAGCCATTACTTCAGCGACGTTGGCTTTTATCAGGCGGCGATCCCGACCTATTACGGCGGTATCATGACTTTTGCATGGGCGACAGATAACGACGCCTTACGCCATCTCTCAACCGAAATTATTCAGGCGCGTTTTCTCGCTTCTGGCCTGAAATGCCGTTATTACAATCCGGCAATCCATACGGCAGCTTTTGCCTTACCTCAGTATCTGCAAGACGCACTGGCTTCACAGCCGTCCTAAGGAGAAGATAAGAAATTGAAAAAACTGAAACTGCATGGCTTTAATAATCTGACCAAAAGTCTGAGTTTTTGTATTTACGATATCTGCTACGCCAAAACTGCCGAAGAGCGCGACGGTTATATTGCTTATATCGATGAACTCTATAATGCCAACCGTCTGACCGAAATCCTGTCAGAAACCTGTTCCATTATCGGGGCCAATATTCTTAACATCGCCCGCCAGGATTACGAACCACAGGGTGCCAGCGTCACTATTCTGGTGAGTGAAGAACCGGTTGACCCGAAACTCATCGACAAAACAGAACACCCCGGCCCACTGCCAGAAACGGTCGTTGCCCATCTCGATAAAAGTCATATTTGCGTACATACCTACCCGGAAAGTCATCCTGAAGGCGGTTTATGTACCTTCCGCGCCGATATTGAAGTCTCTACCTGCGGCGTGATTTCTCCGCTGAAGGCGCTGAATTACCTGATCCACCAGCTTGAGTCCGATATCGTAACCATTGATTATCGCGTGCGCGGTTTTACCCGCGACATTAACGGTATGAAGCACTTTATCGACCATGAGATTAATTCGATTCAGAACTTTATGTCTGACGATATGAAGGCGCTGTATGACATGGTGGATGTGAACGTCTATCAGGAAAATATCTTCCATACCAAGATGTTGCTTAAAGAGTTCGACCTTAAGCACTACATGTTCCACACCAAACCGGAAGACTTAACCGACAGCGAGCGCCAGGAAATTACCGCTGCGCTGTGGAAAGAAATGCGCGAGATTTATTACGGGCGCAATATGCCAGCTGTTTAACGTCTCGGGCGGAGCTCCCAGGCTCCGCCAGATTTATTTACTTCTGCTGCACGAAATTACGGTAAGCCGCCACGACCTGCAGAAAATCCTCAACGCCGCATAGCGACAGGCTTTCTTCGTCGTAGTAGTTCATCCCCTCTTCCATTTCATCGCCAGCGAATTCCAGTTGATTGGCGCGAACCATCACCTCTTCACCGTCCATCCACAGGGTGTATTCATGCCCTGCCCGTTGCCAGGACCGTTCGCTACCTTTCAGTGCGTGCGCTGCTTGTTCCACTTCATCAAGCAAGGCCAGGTTTTCTTTCACCTCTTCATTAAACCAGTGCCCGACCACTTCATGCCCCATGGACATACGCACCTTTACCACTCCGGTAATATCGCGCAGAAATTCGTAATCCATAGTGTGTTCCTCTGCTCCCGGCAATGCGCCGAAATCGCATTGCGCCATTGATGTAATTATCGCAGCCTTACCGGAGAAAAACAGCGGAACGGCGATGGTTTAGAAATAAAAAATGCCCGGGAATCTCATTCACCGGGCATTGTGTCGTTTATGCGCAGCGCGTGCGCTTACTTATTACACCGCAGTCTGGAAAATCACCCCATCGGCTTTTTCGGTGTACTGAGAAAGCTGGTTGAAGTTCAGATAACGGTAAGTATCAACGGCTGTTTTATCTACCTGCGCCACGTAGGTCTGGTACTCTTCCGGCGTCGGCAGTTTGCCAATCAGCGCCGCAACAGCCGCCAGTTCTGCAGAAGCCAGGAAGACATTCGCGCCAGTCCCCAGACGGTTCGGGAAGTTACGGGTAGAGGTGGAAACCACCGTTGCACCGTCCGCCACACGCGCCTGGTTACCCATACACAGGGAACAGCCAGGGATCTCGATACGCGCACCACTCTTACCGAAGACGCTGTAGTAGCCTTCTTCGGTCAACTGTGCGGCGTCCATACGGGTTGGCGGTGCCACCCACAGGCGGGTCGGCAACTGGCCTTTATGCGCATCCAGCAGTTTACCCGCAGCACGGAAGTGACCGATGTTGGTCATGCAGGAACCGATAAACACTTCGTCGATCTTCTCACCCTGTACCGCAGACAGCGGACGCGCGTCATCCGGGTCGTTCGGAGCACACAGGATTGGCTCTTTAATATCCGCCAGATCGATGTCAATCACTGCCGCGTATTCCGCATCTGCATCGGCTTCCAGCAGCTCAGGATTCGCCAGCCATTTTTCCATGCCCTGAATACGACGTTCCAGGGTACGACGATCGCCGTAACCTTCCGCGATCATCCACTTCAGCAGGACGATGTTAGAGTTCAGGTATTCGATGATCGGTTCTTTGTTCAGCTTGATAGTACAACCAGCGGCAGAACGCTCGGCGGACGCATCGGTCAGCTCAAAGGCCTGCTCAACTTTCAGATCCGGCAGACCTTCAATTTCGAGGATGCGGCCAGAGAAGATGTTTTTCTTGCCTTTCTTCTCAACGGTCAGCAGACCTTGTTTGATCGCATACAGCGGAATGGCGTGTACCAGATCGCGCAGGGTGATGCCCGGCTGCATTTTGCCTTTGAAGCGCACCAGAACGGATTCCGGCATATCCAGCGGCATTACGCCAGTTGCGGCAGCAAACGCCACCAGACCAGAACCCGCCGGGAAAGAGATACCGATCGGGAAACGGGTATGGGAGTCACCACCGGTACCGACGGTATCCGGCAGCAGCATACGGTTCAGCCAGGAGTGAATGACGCCGTCACCCGGACGCAGCGACACACCGCCACGGTTCATAATGAAGTCCGGCAGCGTGTGGTGCGTGTTCACGTCAACTGGCTTCGGATACGCCGCGGTGTGGCAGAAAGACTGCATCACCAGGTCAGCCGAGAAGCCCAGGCACGCCAGGTCTTTCAGTTCATCACGGGTCATCGGGCCTGTGGTGTCCTGAGAGCCTACAGAAGTCATTTTCGGTTCACAGTACGCGCCCGGACGAATGCCTTTCACGCCACAGGCACGGCCTACCATTTTTTGCGCCAGCGAGAAGCCGCGATCGCTCTCAGCGACATCTTTCGCCTGACGGAACACATCACTGTGCGGCAGACCAAGTGCTTCACGCGCTTTGGTGGTCAGGCCACGCCCGATAATCAGCGGAATACGGCCGCCAGCACGCACTTCATCAATCAGCACGTCGGTTTTCAGTTCGAAGGTCGCCAGCAGTTCGCCGGTTTCGTGGTTACGCACTTCACCTTTGTACGGGTAAACGTCAATCACGTCGCCCATGTTCAGGTTAGAGACGTCGACTTCGATTGGCAGTGCACCCGCGTCTTCCATCGTGTTAAAGAAGATGGGTGCAATTTTACCGCCGAGGCACAAACCACCGCCGCGTTTGTTCGGCACATGTGGAATATCATCGCCCATAAACCACAGAACGGAGTTCGTGGCGGATTTACGCGATGAACCCGTACCCACAACGTCACCGACGTACGCCAGCGGGAAACCTTTCTGTTGCAGAGCTTCGATTTGCTTGATCGGACCAACAACACCAGGCTGGTCTGGCTCAATACCTTCACGGGCGTTTTTCAGCATCGCCAGCGCGTGCAGTGGGATATCCGGGCGTGACCACGCATCCGGTGCCGGAGAAAGGTCATCGGTGTTGGTTTCGCCAGTGACTTTGAAGACGGTAACGGTCAGTTTTTCAGCCAGCGCCGGGCGATTCAGGAACCATTCGGCATCCGCCCAGGACTGCATTACCTGCTTCGCATATTCGTTGCCTGCTTTGGCTTTCTCTTCTACGTCATAGAAGTTATCGAACATCAGCAGTGTGTGAGAAAGTGCTTTGGCAGCGATCGGTGCCAGTTTGGCATCATCCAGCGCGTCGATCAGCGGATGAATGTTGTAACCACCCTGCATGGTGCCCAGCAGTTCGATGGCTTTTTCCGGAGTCAGCAGAGGGGATTTGGCTTCGCCTTTAGCGATAGCAGCCAGGAAGCCTGCTTTGACATAGGCGGCTTCATCGACGCCTGGGGGAACACGGTTGGTTAACAGATCTAACAGGAATTCTTCTTCGCCCGCGGGCGGGTTTTTCAGCAGCTCTACAAGTGCGGCCATTTGGTTTGCATCCAGGGGTTTGGGCGCAATCCCCTCAGCGGCACGCTCAGCTACGTGCTTACGGTATTCTTCTAGCACGACGGTTCTCCTCGCTCTCATTGTCATAGTGCGGCAGGCGATTCTCTTCACGCTCCTGTGAGACAGCAGTTTGTAGGGTAAATGCCCAGTACCGCAACGGGCAGAATAGCAGGATTTTGACGACGTGTTAATCTGTTTACAAAAAAGCAACATAAAAAAGTGGCTGAATCGTTAAGGATGGTCTAGAGATTGTTTCCCTCCGTAAAAACTTCGTTAATTCGCATGGTGATAATCACCTTTCTCAACGAATCCCAAGATTAGTCAAAATTTAAACTACCGCCTCTTTATACTCGGATTCACAGCACCTGCGGGTGGCAGTTCGCCGACCATTGCGATTTCCTTGAGATCCGAATTATGAAAATGACTTTGCCGTTTAAACCCCATGTGCTGGCGCTAATTTGCAGTGCCGGGCTTTGTGCCGCCTCTACCGGGCTATATATAAAAAGCCGCACAGTGGAAGCGCCTGTGGAACCGCAATCGACACAACTGGCTGTGTCTGACGCTGCCGCGGTTACGCTTCCTGCAACGGTTTCCGCACCTCCCGTAACACCCGCCGTCGTCAAATCCGCATTCAGCACTGCACAAATCGATCAATGGGTTGCGCCTGTCGCGCTGTACCCCGATTCTCTGCTTTCACAAGTGTTAATGGCATCAACCTATCCGGCAAACGTTGCTCAAGCAGTGCAATGGTCGCACGATAATCCACTTAAACAAGGCGATGCTGCTATTCAGGCGGTATCTGACCAGCCGTGGGACGCCAGCGTTAAATCACTGGTGGCCTTTCCACAATTGATGGCGTTGATGGGCGAAAACCCGCAATGGGTGCAAAACCTGGGCGATGCTTTTCTGGCGCAGCCGCAGGACGTGATGGACTCGGTACAGCGATTGCGGCAACTGGCGCAACAAACCGGCTCGCTGAAGTCATCAACCGAACAGAAAGTTATTACCACAACGAAGAAAGCTGTACCGGTAAAACAGACAGTCACGGCTCCCGTCATACCATCCAATACCGTTTCAACTGCCACCCCTGTCATTACAGAGCCGGCAACAACCGTCATTTCCATTGAGCCCGGCAATCCTGATGTGGTCTATATTCCCAACTACAACCCAACCGTGGTTTACGGGAACTGGGCCAATACTGCGTATCCGCCGGTTTATCTGCCACCACCAGCCGGAGAACCGTTTGTTGACAGCTTTGTGCGCGGATTCGGCTATAGCATGGGCGTTGCTACCACGTACGCACTATTCAGCAGCATCGACTGGGATGACGACGATCATGACCATCATCATCATGACGATGATGATTATCATCACCACGATGGCGGTCATCGTGACGGTAATGGCTGGCAACACAACGGCGACAACATCAATATCGACGTCAACAATTTCAACCGTATCACCGGTGAGCATCTTACTGATAAGAATATGGCATGGCGGCACAATCCAAACTACCGTAATGGTGTGCCCTATCATGATCAGGATATGGCAAAGCGGTTTCATCAAACCGATGTCAACGGCGGAATGAGTGCCACGCAGCTACCTGCTCCAACACGCGACAGCCAGCGTCAGGCGGCAGCAAGTCAGTTTCAGCAACGAACACACGCCGCCCCCGTCATTACACGAGATACCCAACGTCAGGCAGCGGCACAGCGGTTTAATGAAGCTGAACACTATGGGAGCTATGACGACTTCCGCGACTTCAGCCGTCGCCAACCACTGACCCAGCAACAAAAGGACGCCGCTCGTCAGCGTTATCAGTCAGCTTCTCCTGAGCAGCGCCAGGCAGTTCGCGAGAAAATGCAGACTAACCCGCAGATCCAGCAGCGAAGAGACGCAGCGCGTGAGCGTATTCAGTCCGCATCACCAGAGCAGCGCCAGGTGTTTAAGGAAAAAGTACAGCAGCGCCCACTGAATCAACAGCAACGTGATAACGCCCGCCAGCGTGTTCAATCGGCATCACCTGAACAACGTCAGGTTTTTCGGGAGAAAGTTCAGGAGAGCCGCCCACAACGTCTAAACGACAGTAACCATACTGTCAGGCTGAATAACGAGCAACGGTCAGCAGTACGCGAACGTCTCTCTGAACGTGGAGCAAGAAGACTGGAAAGGTAAATTGCAGACGTAAAAAAAGCGGCGTGGTTAGCCGCTTTTTTAATTGCCGGATGTTCCGGCAAACGAAAAATTACTTCTTCTTCGCTTTCGGGTTCGGCAGGTCGGTAATGCTACCTTCGAACACTTCTGCCGCCAGGCCCACAGACTCGTGCAGAGTCGGGTGCGCGTGGATGGTCAGTGCGATGTCTTCAGCATCACAACCCATTTCGATTGCCAGGCCGATTTCACCCAGCAGCTCGCCGCCGTTAGTACCGACAATCGCACCACCGATCACACGGTGAGATTCTTTGTCGAAAATCAGCTTGGTCATACCGTCTGCGCAGTCGGAAGCGATAGCACGACCAGAAGCAGCCCACGGGAAGGTGGCGGTTTCATAGCTGATGCCTTTCTCTTTCGCTTCTTTCTCAGTCAGACCCACCCATGCAACTTCTGGTTCGGTATAGGCGATGGACGGGATAACTTTCGGATCGAAGTAGTGTTTCTTACCGGCGATAACTTCAGCGGCAACGTGACCTTCGTGAACACCTTTGTGTGCCAGCATCGGCTGACCGACGATATCGCCGATAGCAAAGATGTGCGGTACGTTGGTACGCAGCTGTTTGTCAACGCGGATGAAACCACGGTCGTCAACTTCCACGCCAGCTTTGCCTGCGTCGAGGTTTTTACCGTTCGGCACACGACCAATCGCTACCAGCACGGCGTCGTAACGCTGCGGTTCAGCGGGTGCTTTTTTGCCTTCCATCGTCACATAAATACCGTCTTCTTTCGCTTCAACGGCGGTAACTTTGGTTTCCAGCATCAGGTTGAATTTCTTGCTGATACGCTTGGTGAAGACTT
>OGKA01002498.1_pt1 | contig 11346 bp, 10 predicted proteins | sample 1572211 | NCBI WGS metagenome assembly OGKA01 (sample SAMEA2582125, study PRJEB24529) | metagenome | biome: Human gut stool | place: China | collected 2011
GGGCAGCCAGCGTGACGAACGGCTGCGGCCCATGCGGTTGGTTCCTTCATAACGAAAAGTTCCGTTGAGCGTGTAACGGCCGTCATAAGAATAGGTGGCGTTGAGAAAGCTCGCAATGCTACGGGTTTCGGAGTGCCCCAGACTGTAATAACGCGAACCGGACTCTATTCCGTTCTTGAAAAACTGATAGACGTAGGAAGGAATTTCCCCCATCGAATATTGCATTCCCCAGCCCTGAAAGGAAGAATATGCCTTTTTAAGACTGTTCACTTCCATACCGGCAAAGAAGTTAGTGATGTGTTTTTCGGCAAAAAGGTGATTCCATGAGAGGGTTCCGCGGAAATCGAGCCCCAACATACGGCGGTCCTGGCGCTGGTAGATTCCCCCCTCGGGCAGCAGGGTGATAGGCAGGGCGTATGGATTGTCGGGGTCTTTATAAAGCAATCCGTTTTGTTCGCGGATGGTGGCGTCGTCCATACCGGTACGGTAGGCAACGGCTTGGTTGGCATCGTCGAGCACGTTGTGTTCCTGCGACGAGGTCTGGTATCTCACAGCTCCGAGGGCACTTAATTCAAGTCCTTGAATCACTTTCCATTTCAGCTCGCCTTGAAATTTCACATCTACCATGTTGATTTCGATGTAGTTATTATCCAGTTCGTGAAGAATGTTGAATGGAGCGTAATTGCTGATATAATCCGCAGACGGGTCGAGCGTACGGCTCGTATTGAGCGCGTAAGAATAAGGGTTGATATCGAATCCGCGTGACATCTTTCCGGAAGCGATGTCGAGGCTAGAGCTCATCGTTCCCGGTGCGTTTTGCTGACGGTAGGAAGCGTTAGAAATCAGGTTGATCGACAGGTTTTTATAAAGATTATAGGTGGTGTTTACGTTGGCTGTGTAACGTTTCACTTTGCTCTGCTTGTACCAGCCCGGATCGAGCATAGCACTCAACGAAGCATAGAAGGATGATTTTTCCGTTCCGGCGGTGATGCTGACGGAATGATTCTGCGAAATGGCATTGGTGAAAAGTACGTCGAACCAGTCGGTGTTACGCATTTCCGCTTCACGGAGATAAGCATTGCGGGATTCGGGGGTGTTAAGAAGTCCGCGCTGGCCGTTGCTGTTATTATACTCGTCGATGAGACGATACATACGACCGTACACTCCCGTGTCTTTGGTACGGAAAAGGTCGGCACTGTTCAGCCAGCCTTTCTGCTCCATCTCTTTATAGATACCCATCTGTTCCTGCGAATTCATGATATTGAATTCTTTGTAACTGGGTATGGCACGGGTGGTAAACTCACCGGTATAACTGATTTTGCTGACTCCGGCACGGCCTTTTTTAGTGGTGACCACAATCACGCCCGCCATCGCACGTGCACCATAAATGGAAGTTGCCGATCCGTCTTTCAATATCTGAAAGCTCTCGATGTCGTCGGAATTCAACCCGGCTATGGCGGAACTGATTAATGTCTCCGCATCACCGGAGGAAAGATCGTCGGGACCTACGTCGATGGCATCTTCAAGAATCACTCCGTCTACTACCCAAAGGGGCTTGGAACTTCCGTAAATGGAAGTAGCACCGCGCACACGAATCTTAGGAGCGGTACCGAAAGTACCCGAAACGTTCTGAACGGAAACTCCTGCCGCACGACCTTCCAAGCCGCGACTGATGTCGGGCAGACCGTCCAGTTTCACATTATCGGCATCCAATTGTTTGGTGGCTCCCGTAAACAGGCGTTTGTCCATCTTTTGCATACCGGTCACCACCACTTCCTGCAATACTTCGGAGTCGGATTTCATCATCACTTTAATTGTCCCCGGCTTAATAGGAACATCCTGCGGCTTCATGCCGACATAGGTGATTCGCAAAGTTCTTGATGAACTTATACGTTTCATAGCCCATTCCTCCGCAAATATCTAAATATAAAGTCTTTAATAAACATAAAAAAGAAGATACCTAAAGAGAATACAAGCAAACAAATGCGGAACTATAAGATAAAAATAATCTTCTTTTTTTGCCTTTAATCTACTTTTTTCGTCTTTTACCGGTTTACTGAAGAGGTAGAAAATATCTTTTATATAATGACCTTTCCAGTTCCCAAATAGCTTTTATCCTGAACTCCAAGTGACAATATAAAAGATAACGGTCACGAAATTCATAATCTTCCCGAAAACTATCCTTTTTCTACCGATAGATGCTAATTAATGATTTTTCATGTGTTATTAAACATCTTATCAGGCTATTTTATCACATTTAAATATCAAAAAGAAACTTCTTTTGAATTATCAGCCATCACAAAGGCATAGAAATTCACTTTTACACACTCGTTTCATCTGCATTTCTTTTTTATCAACAGTATTTTGTCTATACAGTTCAATTTCGCATTTTTTTTCATATTTCTCTTTGTTTTTCTAAAAATGTGCTTACTTTTGCAAATAATTAAATAACAAAACAGACTATTCTACTATATAAAAACTATATGAAAAGAAAACTAACGCTGTTATTAACTTGCTTATTAGCAAGCATTAGCCTGACAATTGCCCAAACCTCTAAAAAGGTAATAGGCGTTGTCTTCTCCGAGGAAGACAATCAACCTGTCATAGGGGCATCTGTTGTAATTAAAGGTACATCTATCGGAACTACCACTGACCTTGATGGAAAGTTCGTGATTAGTAATGTACCAAGTTCATCAAGAACTTGGTAATCATTAGTCCATTCCTTCTATTTTCGTCTTTAATTCTACTTTTTATTGTTCCTCTTTCTCCCTATCTCCTTCCTTTTCCATAGGATCCTTAACCAGTTTTTTGGAGGTATGAAATCGAATTTCAATGTCTATATGGCAGTCATTATCCACCGTGCAGTCTATATCTGCCGAATCGTCAACAATTAGATTTAAAACATGACACAACACTTCGGGAAATCCGGGAATAAATTCAGACTTTCCAATGATACAAGCAGAATAATTATGAATAGTTGTCCAATCGGGGATAGGACTCTGACCGTCAAATTTACATTTACACATACGTCCTATTGAAGAGCGCGAACAATTCGAATGGTTCGCCACATATCTTTCCGGAATATTATTCAACTGTTCTATCTTAAAAATACGATCCACCACCGCTTTCTTCACATCGTCGTCACTATGACGGACACCGGTTGTTTTACTCTGTTTATCTCTACTTTTTACTTTAAATTTCTTGCTTTCCTTTTTCATAATTTATTTTTATATTATTCCACAAAAGTCCGATATTTCTTTTAACATTTGTGTTCAAGCATGACACATTCGTTCTTATTCCATGAATAAATTTAAATATGGATAGATTTGGAGGTACCCATTTTCTACCCAACTGACATAATCAAAAAAAACAGGTCGAATCTTTTAATGCATCGACTCATTCAAGCATGACACATTCGTATCCATTCTTTTTTTATGCGTCAAGCTTGGACAACCTTTACGCAACTCATCTTCTACCTTTGCCACCGTAATCAAAAATAAACCGAATAAAAAAAATGACTGAAATCAAAAAGAATCATTCACTTCAACGGATACGGCTTATGAAGCAGGCCGCTGTCATCCGGCAAAGTAATGGCATGAGCCGGCACGATGCACTCGTCACGGCTCACCGGATAGGAAAGCTTATCCGACAAATGCATCACGGAAACGTCTGTTTCCGATATACCAAGCAGGATGGAACCATCCGTCGTGCCACCGGCACACTCATCGGCTACGAACATAGTTTCCGCCGCCCGTACACACCAAAACCGGAGAACACATTTGTCGTCTATTACGACATCGATGCCAAAGGCTGGCGCACCTTTCATGCTGAAAATTTTCTGGATATCGAAGTGGAATGAACCTACAAGAAAAAGGAATGAATCAGCAAGAACGAAAAGAGTGGGAAGCTCTTTGCAGACAGTATAATGTAGACTCCCTGCAAGAAGCGATTCAAGGTTGCCGAGAAGAATTAGAATTTCTCATTCACTGTGCCGAACGGCTCGAACCTCGTACAGAGCAAGATGAAGACAGCAAGAAACGCCGTTTAACACATACAAGAAACGCCGCTTTTCCACACTAGGAAGCGCCGTTTAACAGATGCAGGAAACGCCGTTTCTCCTTGCTAAATTCAGAGAAGCGACTATTTTTTAACAGAGTATAATTTTATTAACATTTATCAGTATCAAGTATGGAAAATTGGAGATTTATTGAAGAGAACCCCGACTATATGATTTCAGATCATGGGCGGGTATTGAGTTTCAAGGGCAAATCGAAGTTAATTCTTTGCACCAAAATTATCGGGACCGGTTATGAAACAGTATCACTCCTAAATAAAGGAATTTGTACCGATTACCACGTCCACCGTTTAATTGCAAAAGCATTTATTCCCAACCCGAAACATCTGCCGCAAATAAACCACCTTGACGGAAACACAATGAACAACCACGTGTCAAACCTTGAATGGTGCGATGCATACACCAACACGATGCACGCCATCCGCACAGGATTACGCCCCACCGGAACAGGTTCCCGCAAAACTCCCTGCGCCGTAACGGATGCGAAAGGAATCATTTTACGTGCCTACCCGTCTATGAAAGAAATGGGCAGAGAGGAACGTCTGAAACCGTCACACCAACACTGGCTCATCCTGCAACTGAAACATCCGGATCGTGTATGGCTACATAACCTACGTGCAAGGCAACATCGGGGAAACGATTTCATGAAGGTTCCCTTTGCCAATTCATCGGCTTTATCCAAACTGCCTGTCTTTTTAAACTCATCGGCAATAACGGATACGGCTGTACCACCGATTCACGCTCCCTTCACTCCGGTGCACCACTCGGTGACAAAGCAATATTACCGTCAACTGTCTGCAGAGGAGGCTGCCGCCTTCGGATTCACCTCCCCTACTATACGCAAACAAGAAAGGAGGATTTCACAATGAGAGACACCATCATCATCCACTGTTCCGCCACTCGTGCGGGACAGGATTTTACCGCTGCCGACATCGACCGCTGGCATCGTCAACGCGGCTTCCGTTCTATCGGTTATCACTTCGTCGTTCGTCTCGACGGCACGGTTGAACCGGGAAGGGATGTTGCCCTCGACGGAGCGCATTGCACGGGATGGAATCATCGGTCTATCGGTATCTGCTACATTGGCGGACTGGACAAGAACGGTCGGCCTGCCGACACACGAACGGAAGCGCAGCGTGAAGCACTTGTCCGGCTGGTAGAAGATTTGCGCCTTGTCTTCCCTTCTCTGCAACAGGTGATAGGACATCGGGACACCAGTCCCGATCTTAATGGAGACGGTATTATCTCACCGAACGAGTATATAAAATCCTGCCCCTGCTTCGATGTAAAAGCGGAGTTTATTCAATAATTATCAGTTATTTATTATCAATTATTTACAATCAGTAATTTATCATCATGGCCCGCATTTCCAAACCCGGATTAGATTATTTTCCCCTCGATGTCAATTTTCTGCAGGACAGAAAAGTACGCCGCATCTCCTGTCGCCACCACGCGGCAGGGATTGCCGCACTCACTTCGCTGCTCTGCCTCATCTATAAAGAAAAAGGTTATTATATTTTGTGGAACAAAGACACTCTTTTCGACATCGCCCAGGAAGCGTGTTGCGGGGAAGAGGAAATGCAGGCCATCATTGATGATTGCCTGTCAGTGGGGTTGTTCGATGATCTTATATATAAGGAGTATGGCGTACTGACTTCACAGGCGATTCAGGAACAATATCATAAAATCATCACCGACAGCCGGAGAAAATATAAATTACCCCTGGAACATTTCTGGATTATCAAAGAGGAGAGTAGTGAAATAGAACCGGAAAATACGGATGACTCCGGCAAAAGTGTTACAAAACCCCATGAATTTGCTACAACAATGCCACAAACAAAAGAAGAAACGGATACAGATAGCAAAGGTAAACAGGAAAGGGATATGGAAAATGAAATCAAATCTGAAATAAAAAAAGACATAGAGACAGAGAGGGAAGGAAAAGACGGAAAGGAGAATGAGAGGATCATGCCACCCGTTCCGTCAAACAGCGTTTTTCAGGCTTCGCCTGTCGTTGTAGAGGGTTTGTCTTTGGATAAATCGATTGGAAAAGAAACGGTTTCGGAAGGGATGCAAGCGGGAGGAGGCTCGGAAGCTATACTTCTACTTAATATGCAAACTATCGGCATCCGGAACGAACAGACCGTGAAAGCGATTGTCGCCCTTGCCCGACGTAAAGAATTGGGAGGTCCCGGCGGTATTTTATGGAAAATTCTTAGTTCCCAGTACCGCCCTACCCTACTCAAAAAGAATGAACCGGGTGATTACATTCTTTGGGCGCTCAATCATCCGACGGAATTTGAAAACACATACAACGGGACACTGAAAAAGCTAATCAGGGGAAGATAAAGCGGAAAAGTCTGCCTATAAACAAGGAACCTTTTTATTTTTACTGCAAAAGGGATGGAAAACCAAGAATTATCGTACCTTTGTAGTACGAAGAAAAAGCCTCTTTTTTATGTATAAAGAGAAACGTCTCTTTGCAAAACATAAAAAGAAGCGACCCAAAACAATGAGTAAATTTATCAATCCGTTCACCGACTACGGATTCAAACTAATATTCGGCAGAGAAGTGTCTAAGGATTTACTAATCGAATTTCTGAACGACCTGCTCGAAGGTGAACGAGTGATAACGGACTTACAGTTTTTGAATAATGAGCAATTGCCGCTCTATCCGGAAGGACGAGGTATTATCTATGATGTATATTGCACCACGGACACAGGCGAAAAAATCATCGTTGAAATGCAGAACCGTATGCAAAGCAACTTCAAAGAACGCTCGATTTATTATTTATCGCGTGCCATCGTCAATCAAGGAAGGGTAGGCAATGAATGGAAGTTTGAAATAAAAGCCGTATACGGAGTTTTCTTGATGAATTTCATTATCGACAAGAACATAAAACTCCGCACGGATGTTATTCTAAGTGACAGGGAAACAGGAGAACTCTTCTCGGATAAGTTCCGGGAAATCTTTATCGCCCTCCCTCTCTTCAACAAAAACGAAGAGGAATGCGAAACGAATTTTGAACGTTGGATTTATATATTAAATAATATGGAAACTTTAAAACGCATGCCGTTCAAGGCACGAAAAGCTGTCTTCGAGAAATTGGAAGATATCGCTGATGTGGCTTCTATGTCTCCGGAAGACAGGGAGCGATACGACAATAGCGTCAAAGTGTACCGAGATTATTTGGTGACAATGGATGCAGCTGAACAAAAAGGAATAAAAGAAGGGTTGGAAAAAGGTATAGAGAAAGGAATGAAAGAAGGTACACAAAGAGCCCAGCTGAAAATAGCCCGGAACATGAAAGCCAAAGGGATAGACAATGAGGCTATCGCCGAATGTACCGATTTACCTTTAAGCATAATCGAAGGGTTATAAAGCAATCGGATTCATAAAGGCACTATCTTGTAACCAACCGTTTACGAACGAAGAAAATAAAAGAGGTGAGCTCCCTTTGCAGGGTAGCCCACCTCTTTCTCTTCATACACAAACATTCAAATTATCAGGTTTCAGGTGTTCGTCAATATAACGGATGCCGTCCATCTTAAAAAGCCCCCGCAGAAGCGTATAGTTCAACATACGCTGCACTAAGTACGGGGTGCCTTGCAAGCTACTCTGGTAGATGACCTCCTGCAAATCCGGTGCAAAACGGTCGGGATCGACTCCGGGAAGCAGATAACCGCAAATCTTACAATGCGTCAAAACATCAATCAACTGCTGCAACCAGAAAGCTTCCTCCCGCTCGAAAGCAGCACGGTATTCCCTGTCGGCAGCAATATCCATCAGCAACTTCTTCCCCAGCGAATGAAGCAGGGTGAGATAGCCATCCACTGTGATGAAAAGTACCTCCATGCACGAGCTGTCCATCCGTATCTGTTTTTGCTGGATCCGGCTTCTGATTCCGTTGGCAAAATCAGAAAGACAGACACGGAACAGACTCGTTTTGCTGGGAAAGAGCTTGTAGAGTGTCCGCTTCGACATCTTCATTCCCCTGGCTATATCATCCATCGTCAACCCGTCGGCACCATGCTGGTACATTTCCCGCTTGGTGTAGTCGAGTATCCGGCAACGCAGTGTTTCTGGATTCATACATACCTCCCTACATACGGCCGCCGCCCAATGCCTGATACAAAGTGATTACGCCTTGGATTTCGGTAAAGCGGTTCGCCACTTGTGACAGTTGCGCGTTGAGCAACGTCTGTTGTGCCGTCAGCACTTCCAGATAAGTGGTGTTGCCATGCTTCATCAACAGGCTTGTGCTCTTGGCGGCTGTTTGCAAAGAGGCTACCTGCTTGTCATAGTAGTCGGCTTTCTCGCGGGCAGTCTGATACTGTACCAGTGCCTCGTTCACTTCCACACCTGCATTCAGCAAGGTTTGTTCGAACTTTTATGTAAAGGTTTGCATAACATTTCGAGAAGGAACTTTTCAATATGCTTAACCAACCCTAACTCTACATCTCTTTCGTTATATTCGTCAGTGAAAGTCAGCATATCAAAAATATAGGGGTCTTTTAAGGTTTCTTTTACCTGCTTGGCTTGTATTTCCGGGAGAGTGGAATCGAAGTTGTTTGCCAATGCTCCGTAAGTATGGTAGTAGTCCTGATTGATAGCTTCAATTAAGAAATTACGACTCCATCCACTCTTCAAACATTGAATCATGTACCAATAGCGGGCTTTCAGGTCTTTTACCCGTTGTATTAAAGTGATGTTGTGTGACCAGCTTAACTGTTTTATCGGAAGAACACAATTTGACATTTCTAATTTGGCAACCACTGGTTGCCAAATTGTAAGCTCTTGATTATATTCTTTATGAAACTGAATCATACACCTGCAATTTCGTGGGGAAAAGCCCTTCACTTTCGGATAATCATTCTTCAAGTCATTGGCAAGCTGTTCAAGTGCATTGTTCCCCCATCCTATCTGCTTCTGGCTTTCACAAAGAAGTTTGCCGATATCCCAATACATAAAAAGCATTTCTTCATTAGCGGAATAAATCGCTTTTTTTTGTGCGAGTGCCACCCGTGCTTTGACTTGTTTAAGCAAAGTAGCGTAGTTAAATATACTATTTTGAATTTCCATTTATTATTTTTCGTTTTAGATAAAAAACACTATAGGTTATTCCTATCCAAGCATCATTCAGCCGATTGCCCCAAAACAAAGAGACCTTCCTTGGTAATAGAGTGGCAAATATAATGATAATTGAAGCATTACGGATGCACTATCCGATAAATTTGCCTGCCTTTTCCGTCATACCACCACTTTGTCACGAGTGCAAACTGATTCTTTAATTAGTGTTTACGATATAACACAATTTGTTAACAGATCTGTAATACTATCTTAATCTGCCTTGTCTTCCTTTGCACCGTGAAACAAAAACACGGGTGTGAATAACTTTATTGCATTTAATAAATTAAAAGAAGCAAGGTAAAAGATTATGAAAAGAAACAAATGGCTGCTTTCTCTGTTGATTGGGCTCTTGTGCTGTGGCTCTGCATACGCACAGACAACAGTGAAAGGAAAAATAACGAGTGAAAGCGGAGAACCGTTAATCGGGGCTACCATCGCTGTAAAAAACTCAACAGACGGTACAGTGACCGACATCGACGGCAACTACTCTCTGAAAACTAAGAAAACATTAAATTCCAAAGATTTGCTCCTATTTAGTTATGTAGGATATAAAACGCTACAAAAGAACTATACGGGCAACACGATGAACGTAAAACTGGCAGAAGAGTCGCAACAACTGAATGATGTGGTAGTGACTGCCTTGGGTATCAAACGTGAAGAAAAAGGACTGGGATACGCCACGGAAACCGTGAAAGGAGACAAAATTACCAGCGCCCTGCCCTCCAACTGGTCGACGGCACTCAACGGTAAGGTAGCCGGATTGAGCGTTATCTCTTCCGGTGGCCCGCTCAATTCGAGCCGCATCTCCTTGCGAGGAGATGTCTCGCTGAATCAGAACGGGAACGATGCATTAGTGGTAGTGGACGGTGTACCGATGAGCAGCCCGATGACCAATCCGGGAGTTGCCTACGGTGCAGGTTCCAACAGTGAGCTTTCCGTAGACTACGGTAACGGATTCTCCGACATCAATCCGGATGATATCGAAAGCATACAAGTACTGAAAGGAGCCAGCGCGACGGCTCTGTACGGTACACGTGCAGCCAACGGCGTGATTATGGTGACTACGAAATCGGGAGCCGGCGCACCCAAAGGTATCGGCGTATCTTATAGCGGTAACTTCAGCATAGACGATGTGATGAGGTGGCCGGATTATCAGTATGAATTCGGACAGGGACTGCCGAGTAACATCGGTCCGGCAGGGTCCATATATGAGGGCGAGCCATACTACTCCTACGGAAAAGCGGAAGACGGCAGCTACGCAAGCACCAGCGGAACGAGTAGCGCATACGGGGCACGTTTCGATGCCAACAGGAAATTCTACCAATATGATCCGGTGACACAGGGACGTGCCTCCGAAGCGACTCCCTGGGTAGCGTATAAAAACAACCGCAAGGATTTGTTCCAGACGGGCTACACAATTACCAACTCCGTAGCCCTGACCGGAAAATCCGACCGGGGCAGCGTGCGGGCTTCCATCACCCACACCAAAAACGAATGGATTCTTCCCAATACAGGTTTCCAGCGCATCACTGCCATGATTTCCGCCCAACAACAGATTTCACGGGCGTTGCGCATCAATTTTAAATCGAGCTATACCTACCGAAAGCTCAACAATACGCCTGCCCTGGGGTATAACAGTAACTCCATCTCTTACTTCCTTATCTTCCAGAATCCGAATGTCAACCTCGACTGGCTGCGCCCGATGTGGCGTACCGGACAGGAAAATGTGAAACAGCTCCAGCCTTACAGTTCCTTCATCGGAAACCCGTATGTCATTCTATACGAATCGGAAAATCCGTCAGAGAAACATAGTAACGTTTCCTCCGTTTCCGCCAACCTGCGTATCAACAGCAAGTTCGATTTCATGATCCGGTCCGGTATCCAACTGTCCACCGACCAGCGCGAACAACACCGTCCTATCAGCGATGTGGTATTTGGCAACGGATTCTTCAAAAAACAGAATGTGTTCGATTATGAATTAAACAGCGACGCTTTATTTACGTACCATGATTCCTTCGCTAACGGATTGCACGTCAATGCTTCGGCGGGAGGAAACATGATGCAACAGAGCTATGATATGCTCGCTGCCTCGGTGGTGGGACTGGATTACCCGGGAGTCTACAAACTGGCAAACGGTGTC
>OGKA01002501.1_pt1 | contig 11343 bp, 9 predicted proteins | sample 1572211 | NCBI WGS metagenome assembly OGKA01 (sample SAMEA2582125, study PRJEB24529) | metagenome | biome: Human gut stool | place: China | collected 2011
GACCCGAACTTCGGTCGGGCGTTTAAACCTGCTTCACGCGGATTGCAAAGTTCAGTAAACCGAACTAATACTGATATAGTATATCGTATTTACCTATCTATGTCAAACAAAATTCAACATACATAGCTCAGTTTATGATACTTTCATATATATACAAACCTCTAAAATTCTCCAATAATACCGAGGTGTTGTAAAAGTATTTTTGTACCGATGAGAATCAATACACCCCCACCTAGTATGTCTGCATATTTTCCCACGAACTGGCCCATAAATTTGCCTAGGTACACACCAATAAGAGAAATACCAAAGGTAATTACCCCTATCATAGTAGAGGCTTCCCATACATTAATAGGTAGAAAAGCAAAGGTTAAACCAACCGCCATCGCATCAAGGCTAGTTGCCACAGATAGCATAATCATTTCCCAAGCACCTAAAAACTGTTTATCATCATCTTCATCGTCATCACTAAGGCCTTCTCGTATCATAGCAACACCTAAATAGCCCAGAAGTCCAAAGATAATCCAATGATCCCATTCAGATATGACATCGATAAACTGGCGACCAATAAGCCAGCCCATAACAGGCATGAGAAACTGGAATAACCCAAATAAGAATGCCAATGTAACCTTTCGGCCATTTTCACCTACCGGCATTGATAAACCTTTACCAATCGATACACCAAAGGCATCCATGGCTAGACCAATACTAATTAATATAATTTCAAATACAGACACGAAACTCACCTATAAAAACTACTTACTTATTCTGCTACTGCCATCAAAGAATATCCTTCTCGGCTAATTTGTGAATTCACTACAATCGAAATCTTACGCCCTATAGAATCGCCTAACTCCTCAAGGACAGCCTTAGTTAAGTATTGGGCTACCTCTGGATGTACTTCGATTTCTAGATTAGATTTAATGCGACCTGATTTAAACAGCTCACGTATACGACGGATAATTTGCATGTATACAGTTCTACCTGACAACATGTATCCAGTGCCTCCACATTGAGGACATGTATCAAACATCAAAGTTTGCAAACCTTGACGGGCACGCTTTCTTGTCATCTCCACAAGACCAAGCGAACTAATACCACATACCACAGTTTTCATCTTATCTAACTTGGCCTGTGCGCTCAACAATTTTAACAACTCTTGTTGATGGGACTTATCCTTCATATCGATAAAATCGACGACGATAATACCACCAATATCGCGCAATCGCAATTGTCGACAAATTTCCTTTGCCGCCTCTTTATTGACTGTAAAAGCCAGATCTTCTAACTTATTAGACTTACCTGTGTAATGAGCCGAGTTTACATCAAATACGGTGAGAGCCTCCGTATGATCGATACGGATAGAGCCACCGGAAGGTAGATTAATATCACGAGAGATAAGATCTTCTAATTGTGGTTCAATATGATTGGCTTTAAAGATAGGTGTGCTACCACGGTGACGTGTCACTTTAATTTGCTGTGATGTAGGCCCATGACCTAAGAGGTCCATCAATCGAAACTCGCCCATATCAGAATCTACAATAATCTCTTCTACATTGCGATGCGCATAGTCTCGCACAAGGCGGAACCAAAAATCCGCATCACTATAGAGATCAGTACCACTCTTAGCCACCTTAAATCGTTTTAACACATGTTGCCATGTACGCCATAGATATTCCATATCACGACCGATTTCATCAGCACTAGCCTTAGCGGCTGCGGTACGAATAATAAATCCACAGCCTTCCTGTACATAAGGCGCTGCTAATTCTTGTAATTTAGCACGTACTGCTTCATCAGTAATTTTCTTAGAAATATGCATGCCTTCAGAATATGGTAAAAGCACCATAAAACGTCCTGCCAAACTCACATCAGCTGTAACGCGAGCTCCTTTACCAAGCATTTCCTCTTTTACCACTTGTACAAGAATTTGCTGTCCCACAGATAGGCGTGGCAAGATTTTCTGTTCTTTCCCTTGTTGAAGGTTCAAATATGCATTTTGAGAACCCCCTATATCAACAAAGGCCGCTTGCATACCGTTTAATACGTTCTTAACAGTACCTTTGTACATATGATTTGCCATATGAGACTCATCAGTACGCTCTAAGACAAAGTCTACTAACTGCCCATCTTCGTCAATAACAGCCATGCGAATTTCTTCTCGCATAACATTGACCAAAATTTTATGCATCCTATCCCTCCCTTCATTCAATATAAAATATATAGGTCTCTTAAATCACTAAACGTGTATAAGCTCTTACGATTTATGTAAAGACTATTAATAGTTAAGATGTATATAACGAGTATTAGTAGTTAATTTCCAGTGGAGTGTAACGACCTTCTTCGTTTTCCACCATAATCGCTTTACGATGAATTTCATAGCCACTTGTAATAGGCCAATTATATTGGTCTTTACCAAGGTTCCACACTTCACTAGGTTTAATAGTACCTTGCGGATAAATACCGATGCCCATTGTAAGAGTAACCATACCATCTTTCACAGATGCAACGATGGGCTCCTTTACAAATTCTTTTACATCGATAATACGAGTTTTCTTTGGTGTTACCTTTTCGTAAGAAATTTCCGGAGCCTCATTAAAAGGCTTTAGTAACGCATCCCAATCGGCATTTTCATCCGTTACAGGGCCTGTAACTTCATAGATGGCAAAGTTACAAATAGCCATCATCTTTTTAACCTTATCAGGCATTTCTTTACCACCTAGTACTTCAAGGCCTGGAGGTGCTACACGATTAAGGCGTTCTATAATAGACTCTAAACTATCATCTTCAATAACATCCATATCGATATATTCAGCTGCAGCTGTTACACCAAGAGCTAGTGCAGAGGAAAAGCTAATTTTCATATGTGGATTAAAGCCTTCAGAGTACGCCATTTTAATTTCTGCGCGGCGAATCATACGCTCTACTGCTTGTGCATAGTCAAGGTGCGACAGGAATCGCAATTTTTCACCCTTATTTAAGGCCAAACGTAACTTTTTCAACTCTGCCACCCTCCTTATAGTCAATAATTGCAGTATTAAGCTCTGGACATACATTACAGCCCTTACATGGGCCGCGACGGCAATCACTTGTTAGGTTTGCCTCTACCGCTTGTTCCCACTCCCGTTTTAAGAAAGCTTTACTTACTGTGCAATCTAAATGGTCCCAAGGTAATGGCTCATCGAAGTCACGAGTACGTCTTGCAAAATATGCTGGATCCAAGCCACAATCAGCGAATGCTTGCAACCAAGTTTCATAGTTAAAGTACTCAGTCCAACCATCAAATTTACAACCCGCTTCCCATGCTTTCACAAGAACTTTAGATAATCTACGGTCCCCACGAGCAAAAGCAGCCTCCATATAGCCAGTATAGCCATCATGGTAATGGTAGGAAATATTGCGGTTATTGATGAGAGATTTTAAATACCGTTGTTTGCGATGGATTTCCTCTACATCTTGTTGACCATACCATTGGTATGGAGAATGTGTTTTGGGTACAAAGAAGGATACACTCACTGTGACAGAGCCATTTCGTTTACCTGTAATATCACGATGTAAATCAAGCACCTTGTACGCCAAATCAGCAATGCCTGCCAAATCTTCATCTGTTTCAGTTGGAAGGCCCATCATAAAGTACAATTTAACTGTATTCCAACCGGATTTAAAGGCATTTGTACATGCCGCCAACAAGTCCTCTTCACTAACACCTTTATTGATAACATCGCGCATACGTTGTGTACCTGCTTCAGGTGCAAAGGTAAGACCACTCTTACGAACTTGTTGCACCTTTTTAGCGATATCGATGGAGAAACTATCAATACGCAAGGATGGTAAGCTTACGCTCACTTGTTTGTCTTTGAACTCTTCCATAAGCATATCTACTAGCTCTGGCAATTTAGAATAGTCCGCAGAGCTTAAGCTCATCAAAGAGATTTCGTTATAACCAGTGTTAGCAATCGTATCCTTAGCAATTTGAAGCAAACGCTCTGGCGTCTTTTCACGTACAGGACGATATAGCATACCGGCTTGGCAGAAACGACAGCCCCGTGTACAACCACGGAATAATTCGAGTACCGCACGGTCATGAACTATATCTAAGAATGGTACAACAGGTTTTGTTGGGTAGAAAACATTTTCTACATCTTCAACAATGCGTTTTTCAACAGCTGCAGGTACGTCTTCAAAGCGCGGTGTAATAGATTTAAAATCGCCTTGCTCGGTATATTCCACATCGTATAATGCTGGACAATACGTACCAGGGATTTGAGCCACTTTACGCAAGAATGCTTCCTTGCCGCCTGGGAATCCTTTTGCCTTTTCAGCCTTGTAGAGATCGATGAATTCATCTCCCCATTCTTCGGACTCACCAAGGGAGACAATATCAAAGAAATCTGCAATAGGCTCTACATTAAATGCACATGGACCACCACAAACGAGTAATGGAAACTCCATATCCCGGTCTTTAGCGTACATTGGAATACCAGCCAAATCGAGCATGTTTAAAATATTAGTAAAGCTCATCTCATATTGGAGTGTAAAGGCTAACACATCAAAATCTTTGATAGGCGTACGAGTTTCCAAAGAGAATAAAGGGATGTTACGCTTACGCATTTCCTCTTCCATATCGTGCCACGGAGCAAATACACGTTCCGCTGCTGCATCTTCACGACGGTTTACAAGACCATATAAAATTTTGATGCCCAAATGGCTCATAGCCACTTCGTATACATCTGGAAAAGCTAAAGCCATTGTTACATCAACAGTACTGTGATCTTTTACGATACTGTTATATTCACCGCCCGTATAACGAGCAGGCTTTTGGACATGTTGTAACCATGACGTATCTAATTGAATCATACATCCTCCGTCTTTTCTGAAAGACTTCTTTCACAATCAATCCTAAAAATAGGTTTTTAAAAAATATATTTCGTCCGTTGCATAGCAATATTTAACAAAATACCGATACTCAACATATTGGTAGTCAACGCACTAACACCATAGCTAAGGAATGGTAATGGAATCCCTGTAACAGGCATAATACCAATAGTCATGCCTACATTAACGAGTACCTCAAAGGTAAACATGGTAGCAATCCCCGTAGCTAATAACATACCAAAATTATCATTACACATATAGGCTACTTTAATGCTGCGATAAATCAGCATAAAGAGCAAAAACAACACGATAATACAGCCTACAAAACCAAATTCTTCACCAATAACGGAGAAAATAAAGTCCGTATGGTTTTCTGGTAAGAAGTTCAACTGACTTTGCGTACCATTAAAGATACCTTTACCAAAAATCAAACCTGAACCAATGGCAATCTTAGACTGAATGATATGATAGCCTGATCCAAACGGATCAATATCTGGATTTAAAAATACAAGAATACGTTGTTTTTGGTATTCTTTCAGTACAAACCAACCTAAAGGCATCAATAATAAACCAGTACCGGCAATAATTTTTATAAGTCTTGTTCTAATACCAGAAATAAATAACATGCCTACAAAAATAGCAATATACACAAGAGATGTACCTAGGTCAGGCTGTAAGAATACGAGTGCAATAGGTACCCCAACATATAATACAGGCAATATTAATGATTTAAATGTATCTAACTTGCCAATACGAGGCTCTAGCATTTTAGCCATGCAAATAATCATGAGCAATTTAGAAAACTCTGATGGTTGAATCGTAATAGGTCCCAATTGAATCCAGCGTTGGGCCCCCAATGCAGAGGTACCAACGGCCATAACGGCAATCAACATCAAAAGGGTAATGGCGTAAATGATATTACCCCAATCCTTTAGGCGATGGTAGTTAAGAAACTGCATACCTATCACAACGGCTACATTAGCTAGGAAAAATATGAGTTGTTTTACTACTAAACTACCAAATCCAATAGGCTCTTGATTAACATGCGTTGCACTGCCAATGGCTGCTAAACCAATACAAACAAGTAAGAAAGTACATATGATAATAGCCCAGTCGCTATCGTTCCATAGTTTCCGCCACATCATATCACCTATTTCAATTTACGACGGCGCCATAAGCTTTGCTTACCTTGCACTAATAAGCGCTGAGTAGTCCAACCGCCGCGATTAATATAGAGAACATTATTCGAGTCTTCAAAGATAGACTCACCAGCTGCAGCAAGAGTAGGTGTACCTTGTTTTTCTGTAGCAGCCTTTTTCTTCGCTACATAGGCATCAAATTGCTTTTGTACATCATAATCTTCCCAGCAATCCCCAGTTACAACATAGTCCACAAGAGGTGCTAATACATTGCGGAATTCATGAGAAGCTAAATCTAACAGCTGTCCATCTTGTGTATAGGTTAACACATCTTCATCATAAGGAATCATAGCCCCTACATATTCGGCGCGAAGAACTTCTAGCATATCGTATAAGTCTATGTCTTCACCATCTGTAGGTACTGCATTAAAAGCAATAGCAAAATCGCGAATATTATGTTCCTCACACACTTGAATCATGCGCGCTCCATTACGTAAGGATACCCACAACGGATGCGTTACAACAATACAGCGATTTACTAAGTCTAAAATAGACTCTATGCCCTTACCAATACCGGCTGGAGCATCAATCAAAATATAGTCATATACATCACAAAGTCGACGAACTAATTTCTTATACTTCTTACGACCTATATCTTCCCAACGCGCACTTTGACTAGCCGGTAAGAAATCTAGATTTTCTGCAATTGATACAATAGCATCATCTGTATATTCTTTATCTTCACTCGCATCAAGTGCATCATAGATGATTTCATCTGCTACACCTAACACAAGATCCAAATCGCGCAATCCAAAGTCCCCATCACAGAGCAATACGCGGTGCCCTGCATGACTTAAGGCTGCACCCAAGCATGCAGTGACAGTCGTTTTACCTACGCCACCCTTGCCGGATACAACACCAATGATTTCGCCCATACTAATCCTTTCTTGGTTGCCCACTAGTTACTGCCTTCTCCGGTTTTTGACCATTCGTCGTATTGCCTACAGTGGCAGCATCTTTATTACTTTTAGTATTTGTATCATTCGTTTTTTTATTCAACGGTACATTGAAATATGCCGCTAACACATCTCGTACGATTGGGCCTGCAGAACCGGCACCAAAGCTACCTTGTTCAACGAGTGCAACCACAACAATTTGCGGTTTATCATATGGTGCATAGGCTACGAACCAGCCATGATCTCGGCCATGTGCGTTTTCCGCAGTACCAGTTTTACCCGCTACATTTATAGGGAATCCTTTAAATAAATCCCCTGCTGTACCGCCCTCATTCGTTACATCACGCAAGCCTTCTCGAATGAGATCCATAATATTCTTAGGAACTGGTAGAATTCCTAATTTATCAGGTCCAAAAATTTCTTTTGGCGTGCCATCTTTATTATCGATGCGGCTTACCACATACGGTCTATATTTAATGCCTCCATTAGCCACTTCACTGAGCATAACCGCCATTTGTAATGGCGTAACCAATGTGAAAGATTGACCAATTGCGGCATCAAAGGTTTCCCCTAAGTACCAATCTTCATCATATACTTTTCGTTTATACTCAGGGCTTGCCATAATGCCAGCGGCCTCACCCGGTAAATTAATACCAGTCTTTTCACCTATGCCAAAATACGCAGCATATTTATCGAGATTTTCTATGCCTACACGATTACCCATTTCATAGAAGTAAACATTGTCAGACTTAGCAAGTGCTTTATTAAAATTAAGCCAACCTAATGCTTCACCTTCCGCATTTCGTTTATCGATCAACCAGTGCTTACCACTATCAAAGATCATCTCTTCAGGAGTAACCTTTTTAAGGTCTAATGCGGCCGTACCAGTAATAATCTTAAACGGTGAACCTGGAGGATATTCACCAGAAATAACCTTATTATCAAATGGATGATTTTTATCATTGTTTAACTGATTCCATTGAGCCGTTGTAATGCCTTTCGCAAACCAGTTTGGATTGAATTCAGGAGCGCTGACCATAGCTAAAATAGCCCCTGTATTAGGATCCATAGCCACCACTGCTGCCCCTTGTGCGGGAATACCTTGAGCACGCAACTGATTAAGCTGGTTCTTAACAGCCTCTTCAGCAGCCTTTTGAAGGTTTACATCAATGGTTAAATGAATATTAGATCCTGGTACTGTATGCTTTCTATCTACCTCAGCTACAGGACGACCTGTAGCATCGACTTCAACTTGCTTACCACCATCAGTGCCACGCAAGATAGAGTCATATAATTTCTCAAGGCCAGAACGACCTAGAATAGTACCACCACTTACCAGTGTATTAGGATCTTGCTGTTTTAACTCTTCTAATTCCTCTTCGCTTACTTCACCAACATAACCAAATAGTTGAGAAGCCATCGTTTCGTATGGATAGTATCGAAGTGGCTCAACATCAATCGTTACCCCCGGCAATTCATGTCGATGCTCTTCAATGGTTGTTACTACGTCCATTGAAATATCATTAGCGATACGTATTGGCTCATAGCCATACTTGTGATCATTAACCTTCTTTTTAATATCTTCAGGCTTCATTTTCAATAAAGCTGCTAATTTAGCCACTTCACCATCGTCCAAAGCCTTTCCTGTAGGCATGATAGATATTGTATAAGCAGGTCTAGAGCCTACAAGAATTTGACCATTGCGATCATACATAATGCCTCGTGCTGCAGTCATCGGTACCATGCGTAGACGGTTACCTTCCGCCTTAGCTTGATAATAACCGCCAGCCAAGATTTGTAGCATAAATAAACGCAATGCCAATACTATGAATATGCCCGCTACAATGTAAAAGAGTACATCAAAGCGACTCGTTTTTCTTCGTTTATAGAGGCCTTCAAGCACTCTTTCACCCCCTTACCAAATTATTACCAAATATAATCTTGTTGTTCATCCTTACGCCATAACAATCCATGTACGATAGCAGCCAATACGCCGTTCCAAAACAATACAGGTATAACCATATGCCACATATATAAGCCAATATGCAAATCCCCACCACTAGCCAAGATCATAAGGCTACGGATAAAACCATCTAGCAAGGTACATATGGCAACAATAGCACTAGACCAATACCAACGTTCTTCATAGAGTCTATGTTTTACAGCGGATAATAGGTAAACCACAAGAACGTAAGGGAATAAATGAAGCCCAAAGAAATTAGATATCAATACATCATGAACGATACCACCTATAACAGCGGCCATTATCCCCATACGACGCCCTTTAAAAAGAGTAACCATAACAATGATGGTCAAAATTAAATTGGGTAACCAATTCGTATGAAAAATAGCAGGCAACAATTGAGCCTGTATAAAATAAATTAAGAATCCACAGAGGACTAAAGCTAGACGCGTCATGGTTTAACGGCCCCCTTTGCCCCTTCTACTTGATCTCGTTGTGTTTGAGGTACAAGCTTAGGCTCAAGCCCTGGTTTTTGTGGTGCACTAACAGAAGATGATGTAAGAACAAACACCTCTTCCAAACGGTAAAAGTCTACACTAGGTGTGATAACGGCATTCTTAACAAAGCCTTCTGTATCATTTTCGATAGACTGTACATTACCAACAGGTAATCCTTTTGGATAGATACCACCATACCCAGAGGTTATTAATTTATCCCCTACTAATACATCGCCATCACGAGCAATATTTACCATTGATGGTGTACGAGGTGAATCTCCATCACCTTTTACAACACCAGATAAACGGGATTCAGGACGCTGTACGATAACACCGATTGCACTACGCGGGTCAAGAATAGTTTGCACACGAGAGGAATGAGGATACACATCGGTAATAAAACCAACTACCCCACTTGGTACAACGACAGCCATATTAACGGCCATTCCATCTTCACTGCCCTTATCGATAGTGAAAGTATTTGTCCATGTACCGTAATCCTTTGTAATAATACCAGCCAATGTCATGGAAAATTCCGGATGACTACTCTTATAGTTAAGAAGCTGGCGAAGTCGAATATTTTCTGCCACTACCTCATCATAGTTAACTACCTTTTGTTCTAAGGCAGCTTTACGAGATGCTTCCTCATCACTTTCAATCGTTGCAGAAATAGCATTATTAAGCACTGTGAAACCTGTTTGCACACCGTCAAGTAAGCGTGCAGAGCCATAGGCAAATGGTGTTGTAATACCTTCAAGAGTAACAGTAACAAAAGGAATACTAGTTCGTTGTTTCCATGCAAATCCGAGCAAAGCCAATAGGATACAGCTAATAACAACGACGATAATTAACTTTTTATCTGACTGTATCATATTAGTCTTGGCCCTTTCTATTTTTAGAATTTACAATAAATCGCGATAAGCTCACTAAGTCCGATGAAGCCCCATTAAGGCCCACAACAACTTTCGTCTCAGGTGCATCGGGAACGTGTACAGGCACACCTAATTCGCCACCAATACGCTCTGCCAAGCCAGACAGTTGCGCTGTACCACCAGTGAGGTAGATTCCATATTGCATAATATCGGCTACAATTTCAGGTTCAGCGGAACGAATCATTTGTTTTAATTCATCCAAAAGGCCTCCGATACAGTCATTAACAACTTGGTATACTTCAGACTGATGAATGACACAACGTCTACCTAAACCATTCATCATATCACGGCCTTGAAAGGCATATTCCGCATCTTCTAGTGGTGCCACAGCAGTACCTACAGTATGTTTAATATCCTCTATAATTTCATCAGAAACGATAACACCAAAACACTCGCGTACATAGCGTAGCAATGCATTATTGATATCTGAACCACCAAAGCGTATGGTTTTGCTATCTACAATACCGCCCAATGAAACAATGCCCATATCTACGGTGCCACCACCAATATCAATAACCATAGATCCACGAGCTTCAAAGATAGGTGCACCGCAACCAATAGCTGCAGCTACAGGACGTTCTATTAGAAATACTTCGCGGGCTCCCGCCTGAATAACGGCATCCATCATCGCTCTTTGCTCAACATCAGTCATCCCACACGGAACACCAACAAGAACTCGAGCACGACGCAATGCATTAGATACCTTATTCAGAAAATAGTTAAGCATCGTATGCATAACGCGATAATCCACAATAAAGCCATCTTTCAACGGTGTCAAAGGTCGCCACATATCTGGCATACGCAATACAAGGCGAGCAGCTTCATCCCCAACGGCTACTACTTTTTCTTGTTTCGTATCAGTGGCTATAATAGATGGCTCGCTTATAACGGTTCCTCGCGTCCCCCCCATGAGGCGCGTCTGTATGGACCCAATATCTATACTTACATCTTTTCCTAGAGTAGGTAAAATGGAACTCATAGTAA
>OGKA01002528.1_pt1 | contig 11199 bp, 14 predicted proteins | sample 1572211 | NCBI WGS metagenome assembly OGKA01 (sample SAMEA2582125, study PRJEB24529) | metagenome | biome: Human gut stool | place: China | collected 2011
AGGGAAACCATTCGGTAGGCCTTTAGGCCTCGGCCGGTAGCAGAGGCTTTCAGCCAAAGAGCAAGCCACCCGTTCTCACGGGTGGTTTTGACTCACTTAGTTGACTTTAATATTTAAAAGTTTATACTGTTATTGTATATAATCATAATGAACGTAAACAACAAATATATGTATATTGTTTATATTATGGTTGTATGTGTAATAATAATTAAAGGAGAGACTATGACGGCCGTTATTACAGGGATTGGGATTACGTCATCATGTGGTAATAGTGATGATGAAATAAACCATCATATTGGACTTGGTAGTTCAGGAATATCTGATATCACTTATTTTGATACAAACGACTTTATTGGAAAGAAAGCAGGGAGTATCGATAACCAAATATGGGATCATGTTAAGAGTATTTCCCGGAATCGGAATGTTGATATCAGTAGTGCATTATCAATTTATACAATTGGTAAGTTATTAAGTAACCATCATATTAAAGATCATTCCAGAGTTGCTATTTCATTAGGTTCATGCAATGGAGGTCTCGATTCATTTACTAAATATATTGAAGATGGACGATTAAGTGATTTGAAGAATTATCCAGTATACAAACAAGCTTCTGATATTGCCGATTATTTTGGTTTTGTTGGCCCTAAGTATACATTTAATTCTGCTTGTGCCGCAAGTGGTAATGCGATTACCTTTGCATCTGATTTAATTGAATCTGATGATATCGACTATGTGATTGCGGGTGGTTGTGATCCTATGTCCAAATGGGTCTTGGCAGGATTTAATTCTCTTAGAGCACTCAATTCAGAAAACTGCATACCTTATGGTAAAGATTATGGATTAAATTTAGGTGAAGCAGCTACATTCTTTATTATTGAAAGTAAAAATCAAGCGATTAGAGAAAATAAGAAAATTTATGGTGAAATTGTGGGATATGGTTTGAGTAATGATGCCTATCATCCTACGGCACCAGATAAAGATGGTAAAGGGATTGCAACTGCCATTTCAATGGCACTGGAAAATTCAAGTTTAGAGCCGAATGATATATTTTATATTAATTCACACGGTACTGGTACTAGAGCTAACGATCTAGCTGAGTATAATGGTTTTAAACGGGTGTTTAAAGATAAGCTTCCTTTTATAAGTTCAATGAAAGGATATGCAGGGCATAATCTAGGTGCAGCGGCAAGTACTGAACTTGCTTTCTCTTTGATTGGAATTAATAATAAAGTCATTTATCCAAATTATGGATTAAAGGAATATAGGGAGGGATGTGAAGATGAACAAATCTTAAAGCATCCGGTTTTTCTAAATGATCAAAAGGATATTTACATTTTAAATAATAATGCTGCATTCGGAGGACAAAATGTGGCAATAGTTCTTCATATTAATTTAGAAAATAATTATTCGCTTGATATAGAAGATGTTGTTGAAGATAAAAAAGTATACATTGATGGCTGGTCTCAGGCTATAAATGACTGTTATAGTAGCTCTGAAAATAGAGTCGGTAATATCGATGATAAAAAACCACTTAAGAGTATCTACTCATCACTGTACAAAAGAAGGATGAACGCATTAACACAATATAGCATAATTGCTGCAAAGCTTGCATTGAATGAAGAACAGTCTGATGATTTTGGATTAATATATGGAACACCGTTTGGGAGTCTAAATTCAACGGAAAAATATGTTAATTCAATACAAGATCATGGTTTTTCAAATGCAAGCGGTGCACATTTTCCTGATTTAGTTTTAAATTCTACGGCAGGAAGAATTTGTCAATCCCTAGGATTGAAAGGTTTCAGTAGTTCTTGTAGTTCAGGCCCTAATGAGGGGGGTAAAACTTTATCACTTGCATTTGAAGCGTTAAAACAAGATAGAACTAAAAAATTATTAGTTGGAATAGGACAAGAGAAAAGCAAATTTGCCTCAAAATTAATTCAGAAAGAGGTTTGCAATTATGCGAGCTTCTTTAATCTAAAAAATTATAGGACTGAAAAAACAATTGCTGAGTTAGTTTCAGTTAAAATTAAAGGGTTTATGGATGGCGAGGATTTGCTAAAGAAATTAAAATTGAGTTTAGTCGAAATAGGTGATTTTCATGATTATTCAAAAGTTATAGTACTTAACAATACAAATCATGATATATATCACGTATTAAAAGAAACAGGATTTGGCAATATAGATTATATCAACGAAAATGATAACCTCATAGATGAGAGTTTTAATCGATTAATGAGTAATCTGATACTAAATAAAGTTTTATTAATATCAATTACGGATAATCATGAGTTAGCGTTGGTGTCTACAAAAAATATGGAGGAATAGAAATGCAATATACACTTGAAGAAATTAAAAATATTTTGAAAGAAGAAGTTTTAATAAACAGACTAGAGCTTGATGATGTGGAGGCAAGTGATATTAGTGATGATGAAAATTTGTTTGATGAAGATGGTTTAGCACTTGATTCAGTTGAAGCCTTGGATATTATTACAGGGATTAGTGAAATATTTCAGGTTGACACGAATTCTTTAACTCAGGAAGAAATTAATAATAATTTCAAATCTGTTAATGATATTGCTAGTTTTATTGCGAATAATCAATAGGTAATAATATGAAAAAGTCAGTTTTTATTACTGGGATTACTGGTGGTTTAGGAATGGCAATGACAGAGGTATTTATAAACAATGGATATGAGGTTTCTGGTACCTGCACAGTTAATTCATCTCGAAAAGAATCATTTTTAGCTAGTTATCCGTATGTGAAATTGTATGAAGTCGATAATAGAGAGATTTTAAGTTTGGAAAGTTTATTTAATAATATATTTGAAGGAGGTTCCCCAAATATATTGATAAATAATTCGGGAATTGTAAACGATTCTTTTATAGCTACAATGCCTAATGAGCATTTTTCTAAAGTAATTGATGTTAACCTAATATCTGCATGGCTTATTTCCAAATCATTTATCAATAATATTGATACTGAAGAAAGTAATTATAAGATAATTAACATTTCATCAATATCTGGAATTATTGGTAAAGAAACTCAAACTAATTATGCGTTAACAAAGGGAGGTCTGATTGGCTTAACACAATTATTAGAAAGGACAACTAATATTGGATCGATTTGTATTGCTCCTGGATTAATTGACACAGATATAAAGAAAAAAATGAGTTTGAAATCACTTAAAGAATTTGAAAATACAATATTGGCGCACCGCTTAGGAACTCCCATTGAGATTGCTAACTTCATTTTTGCACTATCAGGTGATGATATTAGTTATTGTAACGGTGCAACCTATACTGTGGATGGAGGAGTATTAAAGTGATATATAATAATGAAAAATTCTGTAAAGAATATTTCGATTTATGTTTAAAAAGTAAATATGCTAAAGATAAGGAAATACTTATTATTCCCCCAGTTGCTATTGATGAGAGTTCCTACTTAGATTCTGACTTAGTAATTTTTGAAACTAAGGAGGTCTTAAATGAACTTTTTTCTGAGGTGCAAATGAGTATTAGAGAAATGATGAAGCACAAGAGTGGTGCGGTGATTTTTTTGTTAAAACCATTATATTCGAAAAGTGGAATAGATTATTCGCCCATCTATAATTTTTCAGTTGAGAGCTTTATGAAGTCTTTAGCAAAAGAGCTATTTCCATTTAATATTCAAACTATGTGTATAGTACTACCTTTTTCTAGTGAAAATAAGGTTCAAAAAAAGTTAAATCTACTAGCACTTAAGTATAGAGGAATTACAAAGGAAAAACAGATTGAATTTTTAGACAGTCTTATTTCTAATGTTGAAATCTTAAATGGTCAGAGTATTACTATGGGTTGTGGATATAATTTAATAAAGTGAGGGAAAAAGTGATTTTTGAGAATGATAAAATTGAAAAGATGTTACCTCAGAAGGAACCATTTAAATTTGTGGAAAGTATAACCTGCTTTGATGGGGACAGTAAAACACTTGTTGCCCGTCAGAACTTTCCGATTGATTCATACTTTCTTAAGGGACATTTTCCAAATAACCCAATTATTCCAGGAGTTTTATTGATTGAATGTATGGCACAATCTGCTCTTTTACTATTATCATTATTATTTTCCAAAAAAGTAAATTTAGGATATTTGGTAAAAACAGAAAATTTTAAATTTTTCAATGTGGTCAGACCTTCTACTAATATAGAAATTAATGTTACATTAGAAAAACAAGTAGGTTCATATTTTTATATAAGTGGTGTAATTTATAATTTGGAAGAACAAAAGAAAGTTGCAAAAGGTAAAATTGTTTTGTTTATGTAGAAAGTGACGTACAGATGCTTAAAATTACCGATGATATTTTTAGAATTGTATACACACAAGAAGATGATTTACCTGATGTGAATTCATATTTTGTGAAAAGTAAAAAACTATTGATTGATGCAGGACCAGATTCATTGCAAAATCTAAAAATTTTAAAAAACTCATTAAGAGAGGCTAATATGGACCTGTCTGACATAGAGTTTGTTATTGTTACCCACCATCACTTAGATCATTCAGGATTATTATCTAGACTTCCGTCAAATATCAAAGTTATTGCTCCTGATAACCTTAAATACTATGGTTCAAGTAAGTATTTAGATGATATTAGTACTTTTTTTTCAGCTTCAAATTTTTCAGAGGAATTTTCTTTTGCAATTAGAAAAAATTTTTTGAGAGAGTATAGTCCAGCACTTTCAAATTTGAAATACATTCCCTATAAACAATCAAAAACTCTTCAAAAAAACTTAGGAATAGAGATAACTCAAATGATAGGTCATTCGAGTTCGGATTTAATAATTAAGATAGATAATTTTCTTTTTACAGGGGACATTGTTTTACCCAAAGTATTTTTTAATTGTATATTTGAATTAGACGAGAAAAATCAAATGGGACTGTCTGGTCAAAGAAGTAGTTACAAAAAGGAGTTAGATTTTATTCTAATGAATCAAGAAGACTTAGTTCTTCCCGGACATAGCCATCCATTAAATAAGGATGAAACGAAAAAAATAATTAATGATTCAAAAAGACGAATGAGAAGAACCGAAACTAGGGTAAGAAAACTGTTGGAACAAGGGGAACTATCAATTGAGGAAGTTTCTCAATCAATTTTTGGTAGCTTTATGGAATATAGTACTTTTTTGCCTTTTTCCGATATTTGTAGTATATTTAATGAATAAGATAAAAGTTTTCAAATTAATGGAAAGCGAGGATTTTTCGCTTTGCTTCACAGTTTTTGATCAAAAATTTCGAAAGAATAGTTTACTTCATAGAAAGATTAGACGTAGAAATCAGCATAATATAGGTAAAACCCTAAAATTTTTATTAGAAAACCGTTCAAAGAGATTTACATCAGTGTCACATAAAGATAGCATTGTTGTTGTTGTTTCATCAAAGTATCCTGTAGGAATTGATATCGAGAGAATTAAGAATGAGTCAATTCGTTCTACAGTTTTAAGTAGTGACGAGAAATTGTTACTCACCTCCTTTTCATTCACAGAAATTTGGACATTAAAAGAAAGTATTTCCAAATTAGTTGAAACTGGCTTACCAACGATTGATACTGTATCTGTAACGAGAATTGATGATGAGGTAGTGACGTCTAAAATAAAGAAAAATGGAAAAATTAATATTAGAAAATACTATTTTAAACATTTGAGGCTCGTTTACGGTACAGAATGTTACAAATTTTGCTTGGTATGGCAAGGTTAAGGAGGTCTAGTTTTGAAAGGAAGAGATGTAATTCTTGGTATTCTAAGTAAACAAGAAAGAACGGGATATGAAATTAAAGAAATTTTTCAGAGCCAATTATCTTACTTTTATGATGGTACTTATGGGATGATTTACCCAACTTTAAAAAAACTCGAGCAAGACGGATTGGTATCTAAAAGGGTTATTATGCAAACGGGTAAGCCAAATAAAAATATATATTCAATCACTGCCAGTGGTGAGAAGGAATTACAAAAGTATCTTGAATCTAATGTTATTGAAGAATCCTTTAAATCAGATTTTTTGATGAGATTGTTCTTTGGTGTTAATCTAACAGACGAAGAATTGATTCGCCTACTTAAAGATGAAATAAAGAATAAAGAGAAAAAAATTGTTCAACTCACTAATAATCTTAAGACTTGGAAAGATGAAGGAATAACTAAGACACAGGAATTGACCATTAGGTATGGGTTAGCACAGTATGGTGCCACAAAAGCGGTATTGGAAGAGGAATTAAAAAAAATTAATAAATAAATTGGTCCCTTGTAGATTTTGTTTCGTGTATACTAGTATCGTAGAGTAAGTAATTAATTTCAAGTGTTATTGACTCTGTTCGATTCTATTGAGTGATGAAGTTTCTAAAACTGAAGCCCAATTGTTTAATGTTTTTTATGAACTTATTTATAGTTTTAAGTTTTATGTTTGAATAGTCTGTTTATAGAGTCTACTATTTCATAGTCTTAAGCCACAAAAGCTAAGTCGCCCTTCCTTGAGACCAAATTCACCCTATTATAGTTGGGAGCTTGTCATAATGTTCCTTGAAAGTAAACTGATCAAGCTTATGATAGACAGTGGACGTCGACACACAAAGTCTTCTGGCAATATCCGTTAGTGCTACCTTCACAGTTAGGAGTTGTGCAACTTTTTGTCGAATAAGATTGTAGGTTTGGTAGTTTTTCTCGACGATTGATGTCCTAGCTACCGTTACTCGCTGACAGTTTTTACACTGGAAACGATGTTTCTTAAGACGCATTAGTGTTGGAGTTCCAGCTTGCTCGAGAAGAGGGATTTTAGAAGTTTTTTGAAAGTCGTACTTAATTATCTTTGCTTGAATCTCGATATGAGTATCAGTTTCAAAAGTGAGTGAAATAATAATATTTGGGTCTTTAATTTCGATTAATTCTGTGGTATTCTCAATAAGTCTCATAAGTTCTTCCTAATGGTAGTTTCGTCGCTTTTCATTATAGTTCTTATGGGGCTTTTTGAGGGTACACAAAAAGCTTTATAATCTCCACTGTGGTTTTACCCACTACAGAAATTATAGAGCTATAAAAGGGCATACTTTTAAATAAAAATTTCTGGTGATATCAAAAATCATAGAATAAGTCTTGATAATTAGTAGATTTTGGATCGTTTGTAGAATTATTCAAAACAATATATAAGCTTGTAGACTGAGTCTTATCCTAAGTACAAAAAAAGTAAGCAACGATTTGCTATATCATATGCATATCGGCATCCTTTTTATAATTGACTTCTGTACTCATCTATTGTGTTCTATGTACAAAGGAAGTTAATATTAATAATTTAGAAGGAAACCTAATTATTTGAGTTGATTCCCCTTATTCAATAAAACTTATACAAGTTTTTTTAAAATAAAAAAGTCGTATAGGATTTGCTAAGAATTGATATAAAGCTGTTCTCAAATTATTTAAATAAAACCTTGTCAAACCAGGTCTTACAATTTGTAAGTAAAAGAACAAATAAAAAAGAGGAACTTCACACTAAAGCTCCTCTTCTTTTACATATCCGAATCATTATTTTTATTTCAAAAAAGGTAGTGAAAAAGGTAGTGATTCGGTTGATTTATATTGCAATGTAGTGAAATTTAGAATTTCAAAAATCGCTTTAAATCAAGGTTTCTCACATCTATTGACGTGTAGTGAATCCCTATTTCACCTCAGTAAAAATTAAATAGTACCCTAATAGACTTTATTATATCCGCTTTCTTTACTATTTTTTAAAATTTAGAGAAAAAGGTAGAGATTAAAATAACATCTAGATTTACAAAAAAACTTTGTCAAACATCCATGAAAATGAGAATATTGAGATAATCGTATTGATTAATATTTTTAGGTAAGTGACTCTGTCAGTTTGTGGTCATATTTGTAAGCGACTAAAGTCGCAAAAACTGTGTCAATTGTTCCAATTTCCATTAAAACAACCTAATTGATATTTATCAGCTTTGACCAATATATCAACTAGTATATCATACAAATAAAGCATGAACCGATGACGTTTTCTATACTTGCTTGGTAATAATTCAAAACGAATCCATCAAAGTTTAGGGTATCTTACACCTAATCAATTTGAAAAGGTAAGTGCTTAAAATAAATAGATTAAAATTCTACGTTTGTTACTCTAAAAACTTGACTTAACGTCAGGCATCATGTAACTTAATATTTGTGATCCAGTTTAGTTTAAATATTATTAGAGTAATTCTGTAAGAACTCAATCTCTCCAACCACTTTTCATAAGTTCTGGATAATTTGAGAACTGTTTATCCATAGCTTTGAATACTTTGCAACAGAACCTGTTTTTGTAAGTAAGAATGACCGTATGCATTTTCGTACAGAAATGCTTCACGCTTCAAAAGAAAAAGTTGATGAATTATTAAACGCTATTCAAGAAAACGTGAGTCCGTTTTATTTTAAGGGTCAATTATCTCCAGAGGACTATACGGAATTTTCTAATTTATTCAAGACGAATTTTTGAGGTGTTACCCTGTAATTTAAGAGTAGAATTGGCAAGTTAATTTGATTAATGATAATAAATAAAGGAGATTAATTTTTTATGGCACAATGTACTGCACCAGTTAATGGACATAGGTCTGCAGATGCGAGGGCTAATTGCCCTGTATGTGGACGAAGAGGAGGTTATAGTTCTTATAATGGCTATAGTGGTAACAGCGATTATAGTAGAAGTTATTCAAGTCCTTCTAAAAACAGAACAGTTTCTTCAAGTTCTGGTAATAAAATTAGAGCGAAATGGTCATCTGCTGGTTCTACTATTTTGTATACTCCAGCAGAAATTAAAACTCTTACTCCATTGCGTAATGAAGTTGAAAAAAGAGCTACAGCTGATTTAAAAGATATTTTCCTTTGTCATGCTTGGGAAGATAGAAAAACTACTGCTAAAAATCTAACTGATTTACTTGTGGAAAATGGCACGTCTGTTTGGTTTAGTGAAAATGAAGTTCTTTTGGGCACTAATTTACTTAGAGAGATTGATAAAGGTCTGGCTGCTTCTCGTGTTGGTATTGTATTGGTTACTACATCATTTCTTAAACGAATTCAAGGCAACGGAATAGCGGATAAAGAACTTTCTGCTCTGCTGTCTCGCGATCAATTAATTCCAGTTTTAGATGGTGTAACATTTGAAGAACTTTTTGATGTAAGTCCATTACTTGCCTCTCGTAGTGGATTAAATACTTCAGAGGAAACTATGGAAGATATTGCTAATAAGTTATCAGAAGTAGTTTCTGTATAAATTTTTAAGAGCTGATTATATTATGGTCAGCTCTTTTTGTGGTTAAGCTAACATCAGCTTGCCCTACTCGGGTAGAGTTCTGCATGAAATGCGCTCGCTATGTAATAGCCCGCCGGAGGTTTTTCTAGCCGGATAATAGGCGCAGAAAAATAGCAGTTCTCCTAGTAGGAAGGGAGAACCCTACTACCTTGTAAAGTGTGGGCTCTGCGAGGCTTGTTTTTGCTAGCGCAAAAATTGACACTTCGTGTCAAAAAACACCTTTTTTTGTGCCAATCACAAAAAAATCCGCCCACGATAATTCACTCAAAAATTTATCAATTTTTTTCGTTCAATAAAGCCAAAACAAAAAAAGAGTGGCTAAGCCACTCTCAAGATCACAATTTAGTTCATTTTAGCAAGCGCAACTAACAATCCCTGATCACAGGATTCGAAACCATTCTTTTCATAAAAATATCTAACACCAGAAGCTTCTTCAGTTAAAAGAACTTTTTGACGAACATTTTTGTATTTATTTAATATTCTTTGCAATAATTCACTTGCAATACCCTTATTCTGATAAGCATTCAAAACAAGTATATCTTGTATATACACAATCGTTAATCCGTCTCCAATAGCCCTAATAAGCCCTAATAATTTATCGTCATTCCAAACAGTTATAACATCTAACGATTGTAATATAGCTTGCTTTAATACTTCCAAATCTTGAGTATACGCACTCCAACCAACGTCATTATATAATTCGGCTCCTTGTCAACTGTAGTGGGTGACGAAAAGCTAACATCTAGAGAGGACCGGATAGGTCTTCTCTTTTTTTATGTTCAGAGTGATGAAGACACGCTTCTTAAAGTTGATAAAGTTTCTAAAACCGAAGCCCAACCGTTTGATGTCTTTAATCAACTTATTAGTCGCTTCGAGTTTCGCGTTTGAATAGTCTGTTTCTAGCGCATTCTTGATGTATTGCTTGTGTCTAAGAAAAGTCCTAAAGACCGTTTGAAAGTAGTGATTGACCTTGCTCATGTTCTCCTCTATTAACTCAAAGAACTCATCTACTCTCTTCTCCTGAAAGTGAAAAAGCAAAAGCTGATAAAGAGTATAGTAGTCGGTGAGCTCTTCTGAAAAGACCAATGTCTTCTCAATGATTTCATGTGGTACTAAAGTTTGTCGGAAGGTCTTTGAATAGAAGGAGTTGAGAGATAGCTTACGACTGTCCTTTTGGAAGAGTCGCCAGTGATTTTTTAAAGCTCGATAAGGTAGTGACTTCTTATCGAACTGGTTCATAAAGGCAATTCTTGTCTTTAAAAAGGCTCGACTAAGGTGCTGGATAATGTGAAATCGATCAAGAACGATTTTGGCGTTAGGGAAGAGTTTGCGAGCCAATGGAATGTAAGCTCCTGACATATCCATCGTGATAAACTGTACCTTTTGGCGTACTTTCAATGGATACTTCAAAAAGTAGTCTCGAATAGTGGTTTGACGGCGATTATCAAGGATGGTTATGAGTTTTTTGATACTGTCAATAATTTTGTGTAAACACTCAAGTAGAGTTATAGAGTGTTAATCAAATAAGCTTTCAAGTGTGTCAGAACATTGGCCAAACCCTTTATGGATTCGTTGACTTTGCTTGAAATTATAATCTTCAAACAAAGTAACTAGGTAACGTTCCATAGCCTCCTCGTTAGGGAAAAGAACCTTCTTTTTCGTTTGACGTTTGATTTCTTTGTTAAGAGACTCAATGAGGTTTGTCGAATAAATGCTGTGCCAAATAAAGATTATCCGTATTCTTCAGACTTTCTATGACTTTCCTATACTTTGGTTTCCATTCGGCGATAAAGTCCTCTAAAGCTTGCACTGCCATTTCTAAATTTTCAGCACGATAAATCGTTTTAAATTGCTCCAGAATAACCGCTCTATCTGCTCGTTTCACTTT
>OGKA01002534.1_pt1 | contig 11173 bp, 6 predicted proteins | sample 1572211 | NCBI WGS metagenome assembly OGKA01 (sample SAMEA2582125, study PRJEB24529) | metagenome | biome: Human gut stool | place: China | collected 2011
TGAAACTCGAGTTTCATTATTATGAAACTTTAGTCTTAGTATAACAGAAACTTCATTATACCATCCTTATTTCTCACCTAATCAATAACAGACCTCTCACATGCAAGCCCCCTTCAAACCTTTTTACCATCTTTGCAATCATCATCTTATGCTATTAAGACCTGACTTATGACAGAGCACCCAGAGCAACATAAGAATTCGATTCACTCTTTCAAGGACCGTGAAGTAAGGGCGATATGGGACGAGGAACGCAATAAACGGTGGTTCTCTGTACTTGATATCATTGCTGCCATCAACGAGCAGGGTGATTATCAAAAGACGAGAAACTATTGGAAGTATCTCAAAACAAAGTTGAAGAAAGTTAACAGTGAACTGGTTAGTGCCACTAACCAGTTGAAACTGCAAGCTCCAGAATAGAAAACAACGATTAATGCATTATGAGCATATCTGTTAACAAAGGAAAAGAACTCGTGAGGTGTGCTGCCGCCTTGGCTTGTCAGTTACACAAAGGACAGGTGGACAAAACTGGAGTAGATTACTTCAGCGGGGCATCTTACGATTGTTGCTAAGATGAGACAAACCTGGCAAGAACAAGCGGTTGGCTATCTCGCTTGATGCAAGCGAAGAAACTCCGAACACGGTCGATGAGGTTCTGAACTTATTGGAAGAGAAGTCGGAAATACCACTGTCTGCTGCAGAAAGAGAAGAGTTAACTGTGGCTTTGCGGTTACTCAATCACCACTTCGCACCTGATAGGGAAACGTATATCCATCGTATCAAAGACAACCCTCTCGCAACCGCCGTAAAGCTGCACGACCTTACGCATAATATGGATCTGTCTCGTCTGTCTAACCCAACAGAAAAGGATTATGAACGGGTGGCACGTTACAAAAAGGAGTATGATTATCTGAATAAAATATAACATCACATATAACTATGGGGAAAGCAAAACTAAGAAGGTAGATCGTTCTCAGTTGTTCTTGTTAATCAGGTTCACCACTACCTTTACCATGACATCTTTCTCCTCCGTCCGGCTCTCGGCAATCATGAGCGTGAGCGCAACGAGCGTATTGTCGGCAATGCGCTTGGAACCGTTTTTATGATAGAGGATGCCATTATTGTTCATAAACCAGAGGAAAAGCGTAGCGGCAATGCGTTTGTTACCGTCAGAGAACGAGTGGTTTTTGGTTACGAGATAGAGCAGCATGGCAGCTTTCTCTTCTACACTGGGATATAGCTCCACACCGCCGAAAGTCTGATAGATCTGTCCAATAGAGCTTTTGAAGGATTCGTCTTTCTCGTTACCGAAGAGAGCTGATCCACCGAACTTCTCACGGAGAATCTCTATCTCGTGCATGGCGTTCTCATAAGTGGCATGGAAGAGTTCCTCACTGGTTGTCTTGTTGATGTTCAGCCGTTGATAGTCATAGTCATCCAGTGTGTCAAGGGCATAGGTATAATCCACTATCACATCAAAGAGGGCATGGTTTTCGTCGTTTGTAGAGACAGGCTGCTGCTCTATCGTCCTGCCCACCACCTGCACCAGTTGTCGCAGTTCGGCTATCTGCTGCTGGCGGATGCGTTCGTTCACGGCATACCCTTTGATGAGATACTGCTTCAGGACGTTGTTAGCCCAACGTCGGAATTCTACACCTCGCTTGCTCTTTACTCGATAACCGACAGAGATAATCACATCAAGATTATAATGTTCTATAGAACGATTCACGAGTCTTTCTCCTTCTTTTTGAACTGTCGCAAAATTTGCGACAGTTGAAATTCCATCGTTCAACTCTTCCTGTAATGCATTGTTAATGTGTTTGCCAATGGTCTTCACATCTCTGCCGAATAGTTCAGCCATCTGCTGCCGATTTAGCCAGACGCTCTCTCCCTCCAGCTTGACATCAAGCTGTGTTTGTCCGTCTTCACTCTGATAGATTATAATTTCGTTGTTTAGGTTTATTGGCTCGTTCATAGTTATTACTTGTTTGGGCGCAAAGTTACATAATTTTTTCTGTCTGTACAGCATTCCATTATAACAAATTGGAGTTCCTCCTAAGATGCCTCTATCTTCTTATGTCTCATACCGATATTTTTATTAATTTTGTATTGTTAAAGAGAGAATACAGTTACTTATTTGGAATTGTACTTTTGCATTTGAAAAGAGCAATATCCACACCTGACAATAGAAGCCTATGATGAATAATGAACAATATCAACAGCTTCTCCTGCGTTACGAAGCATTAGAAAGAGAAAACGAACGGTTGAAAGTTCTGCTCCGTAAACATGGGATAACGTATGTGCCAGATAGGATTAAAATCCCTGACACATCACCTTACTCACCCATTTCTTTCCCTCCAGTTCGACTCTCTCTTGATGGGAAGATCCGGTTATTCCGTAGTCTTTTCAGAGGAAGGGAAGATGTTTATGCAAGACGATGGCAAAGTCGGACTACTGGCAAAGGTGGCTATCAGCCTGTTTGTACCAACGAATGGCGAACAGGTGTTTGTGACAAGCGGCAATATAAATGTGCTGAATGTCCCAATCGTAATTTTGAGACATTAAATGATAGAGCCGTTTACAGGCATTTAGAAGGTAGGAATGAGGATTGTCTTGATGTGATCGGGCTATACACCATAATGCCAGATAACTCTTGCGCTTTCTTGTGTACAGATTTCGATGATAAAAACTGTGAGCATGGTTACAAAGGTGATGTAAAGGCTTTTATAGATGTCTGCAAAGAGTGGAGTATTCCTTACGCCATTGAACGATCTCGTTCAGGAAACGGTGCACATGTGTGGATATTCTTTGAAGATGTTTTACCAGCTTATAAAGCACGACAAGTAGGAAGTGCTATTCTTACAGAAGCTATGAATCGGAATGGGCGAATGTCGTTCAAATCGTACGATCGTTTCTTTCCCAATCAAGACTATCTTCCTGAAGGGGGATTGGGTAACCTCGTTGCACTTCCCTTGCAGGGACGTGCCCGAAGAAAGTTGAATACTGTTTTCGTTGATGATGACTTCCTTGCTTATCAAGACCAATGGGCTTTCCTTTCTCAAATTAAGAAGATGACAGCAGGGACAGTTGAGAAAGTCTTAGCAGAGCATAGACAAGCAGAGCTGGGACCTTTATCTGTATCTGACGAACAGAAACCTTGGACACCACCAATTGTGCAACCTATTGGTAATAGCGACATCTATGAAAACGTAGAAATAGTTAAAGCCGATAAACTGTATATTCCGATAAAGGCTGTGTCGGCAAAGGTGCTGAATCATCTGAAGCGTATTGCTGCTTTTAAGAACCCGGAGTATTATCGGAGACAGGCAATGCGCTTGTCCACTTATTCTGTGCCGCGTGTTATATCTTGTTGTGAGTTTACTGACGATTATTTACTGATGCCGCGTGGTTGCGAAGATGCCGTTACCTCCTTTTTGAATAAAAATAATATTGACTTCACACTGACGGACAAAACCCAACCTGGACAGCCTGTTTCCGTTACATTCCAGGGTGAGCTGCGCACAGAGCAGCAACAGGCTGTTGATTGTATTTCTGCATTCGATAATGGCGTTCTTTACGCTACAACAGCGTTCGGTAAGACTGTTGTGGCTGCAGCACTCATAGCGTATAAGAAAGTCAACACGCTGATACTCGTCCATTCAAAAGCCTTGCTGGGTCAGTGGAAAGAACGGTTATCAGAGTTTCTCAATATTGATTATCAAAAGCCAGATCGCCCGAAAAGAAGAGGAAGGTATAAGGCATTTTCGCCTATTGGTTGTCTTGATTCTACAGGTAATGTCTTACATGGAATGATAGACATCGCCTTGATGCAATCGTGTTTAGATGGAGATGAGGTGAAACCGTTTGTACGTGATTATGGAATGGTGATAGTTGATGAGTGTCACCATGTCTCTTCCGTTACTTTTGAGCGTGTGTTGAAAGGCGTGACGGCTCGTTACGTGTATGGATTAACTGCTACACCGATTAGGAAAGACGGTCATCAGCCCATTATTTTTATGCAGTGCGGCCCTATCCGGTTCTCTGCAAATGCAGCAAGCCTGATGGCACAGCAAGGTTTCCATCGTTACTTTATTCCTCGGTTTACATTTTTCCGGCCACTTACAGAAGATAAACAGAATATCAGCTCGCTTTATCAGTCTTTGGTGGATGATGAGGTTCGTAACAATCTGATTGTTGATGATGTGTGTAAGGCAGTAGATGCCGGACGTATCCCAATGGTCCTCACCAGTAGGACGGCACACGTTGAAATCCTTTCACAGATGTTGCATGGCAGGGGCAAAGATGTCATTCGGTTGACGGGGTCCGGCACTGCCAAAGAGAAAAAGACTGCACTTCATCAATTGAGGATTGCTCCGGTAAAAAACAAGCTGGTAGTTGTAGCTACGGGAAAATATGTCGGTGAAGGTTTTGATTATCCACGATTAGACACTTTGTTTCTTGCTCTGCCCATTTCATGGAAGGGACTTCTGGCACAGTATGCCGGTCGGCTTCATCGTGAATACCCCGGCAAAATAGATGTGCGTATCTACGATTACATTGACCTTCATCACCCAGTTTATGACAGTATGTACAAACGCCGCCTGAAAGGTTACGCCTCTATTGGCTACAAGGTGGCAGATGTATCTTCTCCAGCATTATTTGATTCTTTACCCGACCTTGACCTATCGAGCAGCGAAGGACAGATTTTCAATGGCAAGACATTCTTTGTACCTTTCTGTAAAGACCTTCTTGCTGCCAAGCACTCCATTATCATCTCGTCTCCGAAGCTGTATCATGTTCAGCAGAACCAGCTCACCGATATGCTTAAAAACTTACTTGTCAATGGCATTAACATCATTGTACTGTCTAAGCAGTCTGACGAACAGACTGATTATCTGAAGTCATTAGGTGTCACTGTGAATACGAACAAAACCCTCTCTCACAGTTGTGCCATCATCGACAGATCCATCGTCTGGTACGGCGGCATTCACCTGCTCGGTTTCTCAACAGAAGAAGATAATATTATTAAACTTTCAGATAATGCACGATTAGCCGCAGAACTGATAGGGGCGTTAATGGAATGAAGTCGACTTTTTATTCTAAAATACATCACAATGCTCTTTTACGTAGCTGTCAACAGAGAAGGACACTTTTATTCATATTATGGGAGTTTTTTAGCAAGATGGAGGCAACTTTCTTCTTATCATAAAAAAGCATGGTTGTCACTTGTTTTAATCATTTAAAAATTGTATTTTTGCATTCTAAATCAAGCTAACAACCATTGCTGATAGTATAAAGCGGAGAATATCTTGGGTATACTTTCAATGCTTGCACTGTCAAAAAGTTTATTAAAAATTTATCAGAATCACCATGACTAAGAAATTTTTTACCAACCGAGAGGGGAATACTTTAATGAAGGAATTTGAAGGGTTGTTAGAAAATAATCCTACGATAAAATGTTTAGATTCTGTAGTAGGGTTTCTACGAGCTTCTGGTTATTTTACGCTTCGTCCTTTTCTAAATAGTATTGAAAAAGTGAGAATCCTTATAGGGATTGATGTGGATAAGTATATTGTTGAGGCAAACAATCGTGGACAGCTTTTCTTTGGAGCTGAGAAAATGGTTAAACAAGACTATTTAGCCAGATTGCGTAAAGATATAGAACAGTCGAAATACTCGAAAGAGGTTGAAGAAGGTATCTTCCAGTTAGTAGAAGATTTGATAAGTGGGAAACTTGAACTTCGGGCTCACCCGAAAAAAAAGATTCATGCAAAGATTTATCTTCTTTATCCAAAGGAGTTTAATGAATATACATTTGGTGCAGCAATTACAGGCTCAAGTAATTTGAGTGGTAATGGATTAGGGATTAGTCAAGATTGTCAGTATGAGTTTAATGTGAAACTTACTGATTATGAAGATGTGAAATTCGCTCGCGACGAGTTTGAGCAACTTTGGGAGGAGGCAAAAGACTGTTCTATTTTGGCTGATGATATTAAGGATGGTCCTATCATGGGAACTTATCTTGGAGGAGACGTTACGCCATACGAACTTTACGTTAAGATGCTCATGGAGTATTTTGCAGACCGTGTGCTTGCTATCGATGCTCAGAATGCGTTTGATATGCCTGAAGGTTATACGAGCTATGAATATCAGACGGATGCTGTCATAGAAGGATATAAGAAACTTCTAAAATATGATGGTTTCTTCTTGGCTGACGTGGTCGGTCTGGGAAAGACAGTGATTGCCACCATGATAGCAAAACAGTTCTGTATAGACAATGGTTATGAGCATACGAAGATATTAGTCGTGTATCCTCCTGCAGTAGAAGAGAACTGGAAGCAGACGTTTAAGGACTTTGGACTTGACCGGTATACTCGTTTTATCAGTAATGGAAGTCTAAAGAAAGTACTTGATGAAGACAATCTTGATTATTGGAATGCAGGTGAGTACGACCTTATCCTTGTTGACGAGGCTCATAAATTCCGTACACGATCAAACAATGCTTTTACGGAATTACAAAAGATTTGTAAGATGCCACGATTAGAGCAAGGGAATATCAAGGGATTTAAGAAGAAGGTTATGCTGATTTCTGCCACCCCCATGAATAATACTCCTGCAGATCTTTATAACGAAATTATCCTTTTCCAAGATCCACACTGTTGTACGATAGACGGCGTACCCAATTTGACATCATTCTTTGCTCCGTTGATTGTAGAGTTTAGAAGGTTACGCAGTAATCCTACGTATGATCTGAAAAAGTTTAAGGCACTTGCGGAGAAAGTACGTGAACGTGTTATAAAGCCGTTGACCGTACGCCGGACACGAACCGATATTGAGTTGATTCCGCGTTATATGAAAGACGTGAAAGGGTTTCCCCGAGTCGCACCCCCTGTAAAGAAAGAATATGAAATGAATGAGCATGTAGCCGACCTTTTCGAGGCTGCGATGACGGTTTTGATAAAAGATCTTTCTTATGCACGTTATCAAGCAATTGCGTTCCTTTTGCCAGAGAAATCAAATGGGTTGTATGATAATGCCGAATTAATTTCAAGAAGTTTGGCAAGTATACGTCAGAATGGTTTGGTAAAACGTCTTGAGAGCAGTTTCTGTGCTTTTAAGAAATCTATTGAGCGTTTCCGCGATGCAAATCAGAACATGATAAACATGTTTGAAAATGATCGTGTATTTATAGCTCCCGACCTTGATATCAATCATCTTTATGAGCTTGGACTTAACGATGACGAGATAGAAGAACGCTTAAACATGAAAAGTGAAGATAATCCAAAGAATGCAGTATTTAAGGCGGAAGATTTTGATCCAAGGTTTATTGAGTTGCTTCGAATAGACCAAGCTCTGTTGGAAGGTCTGTGTAATGATTGGGCTACGGTTGATGTCGAAGGGAAAGACGACTCAAAGTTTGCTAAATTCAATGATATTCTGAAGCACGAATTGTTTAAGAAATCGCATAATCCCGGTCAGAAATTGGTGATTTTCTCAGAGTCGGTTGACACCGTAGAGTATCTTCAGCGTAGAATTGATAGAGATGACGTACTGGTCATTACAGCTGTTAATCGTAATAAGCTGTTCCGCACGATACAAGAAAATTTTGACGCAAATTATAAGAAGAGTTCTCGCAAGGACGATTATAATATCATCATAACAACCGACGTGCTGGCTGAAGGTGTCAACCTCCATCGGTCGAATATTATCGTGAATTATGACACCCCGTGGAACTCTACCAAGCTGATGCAGCGTATAGGACGTGTCAATCGTATCGGATCAGAGGGGAAGGAGATATATAATTATGTGTTCTATCCATCAAGAGAAGGCGATAAAGTGATAAAGCTCAAACAAATAGCACTCTCAAAGATACAGACTTTCCATACAACTTTTGGAGAAGACAATCAGATTTACTCTCAAGAAGAAATTATCGACCGAAATCTTGATAAGTTATTTAATGAGGGGATAAAAAAGGAAGAAGGGGAGTTCAATGAAGAAATACCATTCTATGAAGAGCTCCGCTCGCTTTATCTTAACAATCGTCGGGAATATAACCGCATTGCCAAGATGTCTCTTCGCAGTCGTACAGGGCGTATGCCAAGAGATGTGGAGGGTGTACAGCTCTCCGATGACACCCTGGTATTTCTCAAAACAAATATGCGTAAATGCTTCTTCCGTGTAAATGATGTCGATGTACCTGAGCAACTCTCGGTGATTGATGCCTTGAAATACTTTAAAGCAGAGTGTAACGAGAAGAAAGTTGAACGAATAGCAAATCATCACGACCATGTACGCAGGGCTCTTGACGCTTTTAAGCAAATGCGTAATCAAGAACAGACGATAGACGAGATAACCAGCAAAAAGAGCATTCCTAATCTTGGTGCGCAGGTGACGACAGCCGTTAGTCTTTTGAAACTTTTCTTACAAGACGTTCATGACAATGAAGAACGCATGCAAATTGTACAATTGCAATCGCTCGTTGAGCGTGGAGTGATTAGTGATATTGCAAAGCGTTTACAGCGTATGCAGAAAGATTTGGTACGTAAGAAGATAGGACGTGATGAGGCCTTGGAAGGGATTAAGACGATGGCAAAGAAGTACAATGCTTATTATCTTAACAGCGAAGAGCTGAGACGCGAAACAGAAACAGAAGCAGATATTATTTTAAGTGAATCATTTAAATAAAGAACAATGGATTATCGCTCAATCATAGAATCATCATACAACCGCCATAATTGGCTGGAATTGTTAAACGACATCTTTCATCATAATGTCGAGTTCAGACAAGAACCTTTATCTGTCTCTGTTGATAAGGATATGGCGAAAGATGCCTTATACTTAGGACAGATCACGCTGCACGATGGACACACGTTAGCTGTCTATGAAGTAGAGTTGTCGGATCGTGTCGTTATCGAACGTAATCGGGCTGCTATACGTAATCTGCTTGTGAGCAATTGGCGCGGTGGATATGACGGTGCTCTGATGTTTTGTTACCGCAAGAATGAGTCTGTATTGCGTTTTACGTATGTCAGTGAATCCTGGGCGTTTGATAAGCAGGGTGATTATAAGAAGCTGTCAACCGACACAAAACGATACACTTATCTCTTGGGAGAAGGTAGAGGGTGTCGAACGGCAGTAGACCAGTTTAAGACATTAAGAGATAGTAAGCAAACATTGAAAGATGTTACAGATGCTTTCTCTGTTGAAGCACTCACCAGACAGTTCTATCAGGATTTGTTCGAGTGGTATGAATGGGCTGTTGATGATAAGTCGAATATCACCTTCCCCAATAACACTGCAATAGAGGAAGACGATAGAGATGATATAGAGAAGAAAGTGATCCGAATGATAACCCGCATCATGTTCGTGTGGTTTATTAAACAGAAGAAACTTGTGCCTGACAAAATCTTTGATACCAACTTCTTATCAACGATTCTGAAAGACTTTGATCCAAACAGTGAGACTGATGGTAATTTCTATAATGCAATCCTGCAGAACCTCTTCTTTGCAACTCTGAATCGTGAGATAAAAGATGAGAAAGGAAATGTGCGTAGGTTTGCTAAGTCGCTTAAACGTGATATCAAGACCTTGTATCGTTATGCCGGATTGTTTACTATCAGTGAAGAGGAAGTAATCAAACTTTTCTCAGAGGTTCCTTTCCTTAATGGCGGTTTGTTTGAATGTCAGGATAAGACACGATATATAGATGGCGTTGAGCATTGTTATAGCTTTGACGGATTCAGTAGAGCTGTTGGGCGCTTTGCTGATGGACGGTATAAGCATCGTGCTATCGTTCCGAACATTTTGTTCTTTAAACCAGAGAAGGGACTTATCTCTATTCTGAATCGATACAACTTTACTATTGAAGAGAACTCTCCAGAGGAACAGCAAGTAGCACTCGATCCGGAACTGCTTGGTAAGGTCTTCGAGAACTTGCTCGGAGCTTATAACCCTGAGACAAAGGAAACGGCACGCAATCAGAGTGGCTCGTTCTATACGCCACGTGAGATTGTGAATTATATGGTTGATGAAAGTCTGATGGCTTATCTGGGGAATGATGAAACGGTACGTTCTGTTTTCAGCCGAGATTTTATTTATGATAAGTCAAAGGCGGATGAATATAAGTCGATCGTAGAGAGGCTTAAGAACGTCAAGGTGCTTGACCCTGCTTGTGGTTCAGGTGCTTTTCCTATGGGCTTGTTGAACAAAATGGTAGAAGTGATAGAACGTATCTCTCCAGAGGAGGATATCTATTCTTTGAAATTGTCTATCATTGAGAAATGTCTTTACGGTAGCGATATTCAGAGTATTGCTGCACAAATAACGAAACTCCGCTTCTTCATCTCGCTTATTTGCGATTGTGTGAAGGACGAGACAAAACCTAACTTTGGTATACCAACATTGCCTAATCTCGAAACAAACTTTGTGTCTGCCGATTCGCTGATTGCGAAGAAGAAGCGTGAAGCACAACTTGATTTATTCGAAAATCCTGAAATAGAAATTCTAAAGGAGAAACTGCGAGAAGTACGACATAAACATTTCTCTGCAAAGTCAGCATCAACGAAACATCGGCTGAGAGAAAAGGATAAAGAAATACGTGAGAAGTTAGCCGATTTGTTGTCGGATGTAAACAACTATAATCGTGAAGATGCCAAGCAGATGGCGGAATGGGATCCGTATGACCAAAATGCAGTCAGCTCATTCTTCGATCCTGAATGGATGTTCGGTATCAATGAGAAGTTCGACATTGTAATCGGGAATCCGCCGTATGTTCAGTTGCAGAATAACAGCGGGGTATTGGCTAAAAAATATGCCGATAGCAACTATCAATGTTTTGCACGTACAGGTGATATTTATTGCTTGTTCTACGAGCGTGGTTGGCAACTACTAAAAGATGATGGGCATCTATGTTTCATCACTTCTAATAAGTGGATGCGTGCAGGATATGGTGAGAAAATACGCCAATTCTTCGTAGATCACACTGATACTAAACTCTTGATATATTTTGAAGAAGTAAAGGTTTTTGAAAGTGCTACAGTTGATACAAACATTCTATTATTTTCAAAATCAACTTCACGTCATCAAACAGCCTGCGCTGTAGCAAATAAGAAGCATAAGAACTGTATTGATAATCTGCGCATTTTCGTGCAGCAAGAGAGGGTGATGTGCGACTTTA
>OGKA01002542.1_pt1 | contig 11123 bp, 12 predicted proteins | sample 1572211 | NCBI WGS metagenome assembly OGKA01 (sample SAMEA2582125, study PRJEB24529) | metagenome | biome: Human gut stool | place: China | collected 2011
CGAGCCGTATCGTTAACGAAGTAGAACACATTAACCGAATTGTGTATGACATAACAAGCAAACCCCCTTCCACGATTGAGTGGGAATAGAGTAACAAATATGCTTCTGTGATAAAATCGTTGAAAATACAGCATTTTGGCGATTTTGACGTAGCGAAATTCTCGAAATGATACTATTCTGATACTAAAAAGTGGAAATAGTAGGTTCAAAAGGGAGTTGTTGAATTTAGGTGAATTGTTTAGAAAGCCTTCCATCATTTTGGTGGAAGGCTTTTGTGAAAATAGTGGGTGATAAATTTGATTTTGTAGAGGTGAGAAAAATATAATGGCAACATATTCAACTTTAATCGAAATAATATAAAATTACGAGGAGATTACAAGATTGGACTATAGTCAAGTAAATAGACACGATTTTGAAAAATTACTGGGAGTATCAGAGTTGTGACTCCCAGTAGAGCGCTTCCATTTCATTAGGAGTTAATAAATTCAGCGAACCATGCGGCCTCTTGGAATTATAGAAGCCTTCGATGTATTCAAAGACGGAGAGCTGAAGCTCTTGTAGAGAGTGATAGGTCCTTCTGTTGGTTTCTTCTTTTTTCAGATATTTGAAGAAACTTTTGCAGCAGGCATTATCAAAAGGATAGCCCTTATTAGAAAAAGACTGCACAACATTTAGAGAATCCCAAAGCTGCCGAAACGAGAAAGAAGTGTATTGGGTTCCCCTATCAGAATGAAACATTAAGCCCTGTGGACGTTTTCTTGCTGTATAGGCTTAAAAAAGTAGTTCTAACCAATTCAACATCAGGGTTTCCAGAAATGTGCCAGGCAAGGATTTTTCTTGAAAATAGGTCCATGACAATGCAAAGATAGTACCATTTCCCGGATACCTTGATATAAGTGAAGTCACTGGCCCAAACGATATCAGGGGTCTTCTGGTTAAAATCCTGCTGCAGATAGTTGGTACCGCTTCCAGATTCTTTGTGTTTGTAGTTCCTAAAAGGATGATCCGTAGACATACGAGGGAGCCGCAGAGTTTGCATCAGACGGTACACCCTGCCAACACTGATGTGGGTGCCATAATCACGCTCAAGGATAAATGCAATCGTATAAGCTCCTAATCGTTTGTCATAATCGGAGTAAATTTGCAGGATCTTTTTTGCAATCTCCTGGTTTTCTTTTATACAAGGCGCAGTAATCGTGGAGAAGTGCTTGTAGTAGGTGCTACAGTTTACTCTAAGTACTCTGCATAGAGTTTTAATATTATGCTGGAAACGGAGCTTATAAATGACATCTAGTCGTTGTCTGAGTGTGACGTGAAGATGGCAATCGATTTTTTTAAGATGAGGTTTTCCTCCTCCAGCTGAGCATTTCTCTTTTGAAGATCTTTGATCTGTTTTGCAGTCAAGATTTCGCCATCATCGGTTTTAATTTCGGAATAGAGTCGAATCCATTTGCCGAGAGCAGATAACGAAACGCCATACTCTTTGGAGAGGACTGTCTGAGCTTTGCCGTTGTTGAATAGAGCAACAAGAGACTTTTTAAAGTCTTTATCATAACGCGGTGAAGAAGCCATGTAGATATCTTCTTTTTAGTGTCTATAATTATAGCTTGATAAGTTTATTAATGTGTCTACTTATTTAATATAGATCCAATATTACTATTGTGACAGCCGAGAGAGGAGGCTTATCAGCGAAAGATACAACGAAATTCAACGCTCAATATCCAAAACTATCGGTTAAAACTACTACGGATTTTCATAATAGATTTTTAATTATAGATAAAACAGAGGTTTATCATATTGGAGCTTCCATCAAGGACGCAGGTAAAAAGAGCTTTGGAATTACTAAAATAGCAGATAAAGACTTGATTCAAAGTCTTTTAAATAAGGTGAGGTAGAAGTATGGCAAATTTATCTAAAATCAAGCGTGAAAAAATGCTTGATTATCTTGAAAAATTAAAAGAAATCAATAATGATGATGAAAATATCCGTGCTATAACGGAGATTGAAAATGCACTTAATGAAAAGAAATATGGTCTTGTATGGGAAGAACATTCAGAAAAAGTCGATGAAATGCTGGAACACAATATCCCAATCTTTATAGAAGATGAGACGAGAAAAATTACAGCAAATGAAGATGAAGCATATAACTTTTTGCTCGAGGGGGATAATCTTCATTCATTAAAGCTTTTGGAGAAAACACATAAGGGTAAGATTGATGTTATCTATATAGATATAAAAACACCGAGATTATACGCAACACAGGCAGTTCTTCAATGACAGGGCTTCAGAGGTAATAGCTTTCTGTAACGAGCGTGGTATCAGTTACCACAGCAAGGACGGAACGATTACAGAATAAGAGATGCAAAAAAGAACCTGCTGTGTGTCAGCAGGCTGTATCTCTCTTGTAGGAAAGGACTAAGTGTATGGAATGGACTAAGGAGAATGTCATTCAGAAGATGGAGGAGCTCAGAGATAAAGGCTTTATTCGTGTTCCTGCGGATATGTTTAGAAAGGATGATGGAATCGTCGGCCAGATTTTAGAACGTGAATTTGGCGTTGCTGAGAACAATCTGCATCTTGCTGATTTGGGCACATATGAGCTTAAAGGAATGCGGAAAAAGAAAAACAAGGCAAGTACATTAACTCTGTTCCACCAAACATCAACGGCAGGATTAACACCCAATCAAATATTTGATAGGTTTAGTTATGAGAAACCTTCTCAGAGGGACGGATCACTTAAGCGGAAACTATTTACCACAATATATGGGAACAAGGTCAACAGCCTCGGTTTTATTCTGCGTGGGAACGGTGATGCAAATGTCGATTTGTTTTTTAAAGATGAGTATTTAGCAACATGGGATTTGACAAGCGGTAACGGAAAAATAAAACAGGTTTTACTTGCCTTGGCCGAGACGAGAGGGGCTGCCAATTCTAAGGATGAAGAGTTTCATTTTGTAGAGGCGTTTATTCTGAGCTCGCCCAAAAACATTTATGATGCAATCGCTTCTGGTGCTGTTGTAATGGACCTGTGTATTGATCAGCCAGCTTCAGACTTCAGAAAGAGGGCTCCTCATGATCGAGGACCTCACATAAGAATACCTATAAGAAAACTAAACAGCTTGTTCGACAGTGTCGAGAAGATAATGTAGGAGGTAATAAAATGAGAGAGCACGATCTGGATTTACTTAGAATCAGATTACAAGAAATCAAAGAAATGGGATGGGTCAGAAATCAACGTCCCGGCAATGCCGGTGGTGTAGGCAACACACTGGAGGATCTTCTTGATGTTGCGGAAAACAACCTTCAGTTACCCGATTTTGGAGATTGGGAATTGAAAAGTCAGCGAGCCGAGACGGGATCATTATTGACTTTATTCCATAGTGAGCCAAAGCCTCGTAATGCACGGATAGTTCCGCAGATTCTTCTTCCACTTTATGGGTGGCCCCATCAAGATGCCGGTACTCTCTATCCTATGAACGAGAGAAGTTTTCGTCAAACCATTAATGCAACCTCCTGCAGCGACCGTGGGTTTAAGGTTAATGTTGACTGGAACGCTGAATGCATTTTCATTTCCTTTGACTACCGAATGATTGATGATCGCCACGCTGAGTGGCGCAGATTCATAAGAGATGGTGTCGGCACGGGAGATATTGATCCGAATCCGTACTGGACTTTTGCGGACATTTCTCAAAAGCTGAGCACAAAACTCAACAACCTCATGTATGTAAAAGCCGAAACACGCTACATCTCCGGCAACGAGTGCTTTAAGTACAATGAGATTGAAGCCTATGTTGATCCTACGCTGGAGAGATTTTTGAACCTCATCGAAGCTGGGGCAATTTATGTTGATTTTGACGCACGTACTGGGCACAATCATGGGACAAAATTCCGGATCAGGCCTGCAGCAAAAACCGATTTATATCAGCAACACATAATTGTTTAAGGCGTTTTCTTCAAGAAAAGTTCAAAATTAATCCATTCTATTCGGGTTTATTTTAGACTGAAAAAATGCTATAATAGCCCTGAATTTAGGACTAAAGGAGACCGACATGGCTAAAGAACCTATTTATCTTGATACATATGCTTTACAGCAAGATATGCGCATCCGCTTGCCAAAATCGATTCTGAATAACCTTCCGGTCGAGAGAGGCATAACAAAGTTCTCAATTTATTTAGATCAAGAGAAGGGTGAGCTAATCTTGCGCATTGCAGAGGCTCCGAAGGAGGAAGCGGAATGAAACACTTGATTGCATGTGGCGATACACTTGAGTTAATAAAACAGGTAGAACCTGCCTCAATTGATTTGTTGGTAACGTCACCGCCGTATTGGGCCAAACGAGTTTATAATGGCGAAGGAGAGATAGGTTCAGAAGAAACTCCTGAAGCTTATGTATCAAGGCTTGCAGACTTTTTTGATGAGCTTCGGCCGTACCTGAAACCGACCGCTAACATTTTCATTAATGTTGGAGACACGTATTTTGGGTCAGGGGCCGGTGCTTGGAGCAAGTATTTAGACGACGAAGGAAACATTACGCAAGCTCAAAAGGATCGTAAAGAGAAGTATTTTACAACTAAACCGCTTCAACCGAAGATCAAACAAAACGGGAAGCTATACCAAAACAAGCAACTTCTGCTCATTCCTTCTCGGTTTGCCATTGAAATGCAGGAGCGAGGCTGGTTGTTGCGTGACGATATTATTTGGCAGAAGCCTAATAGGATTCCTGCCAGCGTTACTGATCGCCTTAACAACACATATGAACATGTATTCCATTTTGTACTAAACAAGAAGTATTTCTTCGACTTGGATGCAATCAAGATTCTTGGCGCAACTGGCCGCATGAAAAATCCGGGCGATGTCTGGGCCATAAATACGCAACCCCTTAATGGTAGCCACACGGCAACATTCCCAGAGCAACTTGTTGAACAGATTGTTCTGTGTGGAAGCCCGAAAGGTGGCGTTGTGTTCGATCCTTTTTTAGGAACAGGCACAACTTGGATAGCAAGCGACCGACTTGGAAGAAGCTGCATCGGGTTTGAGATCAATCAAGAGTTCTTTGATTTTGCACAGAGAAGGTTTAAGGAAAGCAGGGAATTTGAACAATGTCAACTACCGATTTTATAAGCATTGATAACGCACGGCTTTGTGATTGTAAGAAAGGTTTCCTTTCTTGCATAGAAGCCCGAGATTGGATGAAAAATCAAATAGGCGTATGGCAGTTTATGTACGAGCCAAGGGACATAAGGGACAAGTCAGTTCATCCCGCCGTATTTCCTATTGCTATGGCCAAAAGAGTTATTGAACAGTTCACCCACAGAGGTGAACTTGTATTAGATCCTTTTGTCGGGTCTGGAACAACTCTTCTTGCAGCCCAAGATCTGGATCGGAATGCATTAGGTTTTGATTTAAAGCAGGAGTATGTTGACCTCTCAAATTCTCGTGTTTCGGAACCACCTGCTGATTGTCATTGTAGACAAATGGCCTTTTGTGATGATGCCAGAAATATCGTAAACCGTGTCGCACAGGGAACAGTTAAGCTGGCTTTTACATCACCACCTTATGCTAATATACTGAACAGAGAGCGCAAAAATAAAAGTCGCAGGGGTGACTTGCGTGAAAACGAACAGTTCGGCAAGGTTGAGCAGTATAGCCAAGATCCCCGTGATTTAGGAATACTCGATGCTGATTCGTTTGAGAAACAGATATCTGAGATCTTTCGGGATATGATGCCTGTTTTCCAAGAGAAAGCCCATATCCTTATAAATATCACGGACGCATGGATTGATGGAAAACGGGTGCCTTTGCATATAAACATCATCAACGCCATGCGAGCTGCTGGTTATGAATTTAGAAACACAATTATATGGGATCGACGCAACTTGGTGAACAAGATCGGTATTTTTGGATGGCCGAGCAGCTATATCACTATGGGCACAACTTTTGAATACATTCTTGACTTTACGCTCCCTGCTCCCACAAAGAAGACCAGAGCGAAATCAAAAGAGCAGGATGTGTAAGGCACCTTGTGCTATTTTGTGATGAACGATTCAACAAATGACTCAAGGATGTGAGAATGCCGTGGACACAGATTTTGAAAAACATGAGTGGGAAACCCTCACATATGAGGAAAAGAATCGATTGCTTTTTCTCAGGCAAAAGCGGTTGCTCGACATGTTCCTTGAACGGAATGCCATCTCTAAGGCTCAGTATGAAAAAAGCCTTCATGACTTGACATCTAAGATGGGAGCCATTGTCGAGGCAAGCGAATAGGAAAGGGTATCGAAAAGATGGACCGAAATGTATTGATTTATAGAGCGGCAAGAGAGTATCTTGATAACATCAAGCCATTAGGTGTTAGTCTGGATAAATACTTTCTTGGCGATAGCAGAGATTTCTCATCCTTGAAGGATATCTATGTTCAGTTCATTCGGTCTGCGCAAAACTATCAGAGTATGCCAAAGGTGATAAAATTCGACGAGCGAAAAGAACGCATCTCGGAATTAACCTGCGGCCTCGATTATCAACAGATTAAAGACATTTCTCCAGAAGAGCTCTATCAATCGCTTCGTCGAGAGTTTAACGCTGTCGGTGCGGACAGCAACTATAACTGTTGGTATAAATGGAGTAAATCCGTTGTTGACTCGGCAAAGTTCATTTCAGACTTTTCCGATGTGAGAGACTTTGTGGAGTTTGTAAGCAGGTTCGATTACAATGTTTCAACACGAATGGCGTTGCCGCTTTTGATTTCCACAAAGATAAGCGGGGTTGGATTTGCGTTAGCATGCGATACACTTAAGGAACTGGGTTTCACTAATTATCCCAAACCGGATGTTCACATGATGGATGTCTTTTCAGCCCTTGGCCTTCAGAATAATACTTCAAAGGCAGACGATATTATCTCAAGCATCAATGCAAAATATGAAATTCGTGTATCAGCAACACCAAATAAAAGGGTGGTTGGGGAATTTTATGAAATCCCGGAAATTGATGTAATAAACGAAGGGCTTATTACGAGATTTATGTATATCAATGATGGACTTGATACCGCTCACGTTGAAAATACATTACATGAAACGGATATTTTGTTAGAGAAGGCTGATGAAGTCAGAAAGAAAATTGCTCAAGCTTATATTGATGAAAAAGAAGATATAAGACCACTTGTGTTAGTTCAATTCCCTAATTTGAATGATGACCTTATAGAACGTGTGGAAGAAAAGCTGAATTTAATGGGCTATTCTTATGAAAACAAAGAAGATAAAAATAGGAAATCCAAAAAATTAGGGAAAATAAATATCGGAACAACAGATGCGGATAGCATCACAAAATCAAATGCTACGTCCGTGTTTTTGTTGTTCAAACAAGCTCTTGCAACAGGGTGGGACTGCCTACGAGCAAAGATACTCGTTAAGCTTCGTGAAAATATGAGTGAAACCTTTGAGATTCAAATGCTGGGCAGACTTAGAAGAATGCCTAAGGCAAAACACTATGGCAGGGAGATTTTGGATTGCTCATATCTTTATACTTTTGATGAAAAATATAAACTGGAAGTAATAAAAGCCGGTAACGGTTTTGAAACGCAGAGAGTATTTCTAAAAGAAGAGCCTAAGAAGATAAAACTTGTTAAAGAAACAAGGAATCTTGACGGCAGCTACATCGATGAGCAAGCCATTAGAAACAGAGTTTATGAGTTTTTTAAGAATGAGTATCATCTTTCTAATAAAAAAGCTGATAATATCAAACTATTGGAAAATAACGGATTTATTTTTGGAACAGCACTTTCAAGACGATATTTAACCGGCAAATATACCACTTTAATGGAAGTGAGAGAAGAAGCAGCTAATTATAATGCGATGTCAATCGAAGTTAATACCCATACGCATGGTATTGAACTTCAACACAATGTTGATGCCATAAAGAAACATGTGGGGCTTGCATATAACAAAACCAGTCAGATCTTGAAAACATTATTCTTAAAAGGGTTCGGTAATAATAATTACAAACTCTTAAATTTAACCTTGCGGGAATATTATGCTTTTATTATCAACAATGCAGAATTTCTAAAACGAGATTTTATTGAGTTTTCCGGGCAAAGACAGGATCAACTGATGTTCCTTGAGAATAAGACGGAAGAATTTAAGATTCCTTTTGAAGAGCATTACAGGTATGTTCCATTTGAACGGTATGTAAAAGAGCTGGAAAGCAATGTGTATAAAGGATATAAGACCTCTATGATTACGGATGATTTTCGCTCGACTTCAGAAAGACTATTTGAGAAATATTGCGAGAAAAATGAAAATGTGAAGTATGTTTATAAGAATGGAGATAGTGGACAGCAATATTTATCAATCGTTTATGGAACAAATTTTGATAAGCAAAGGTTATTCTATCCGGACTATATTGTGCAGCTTAAAGACAATACAATCTGGCTAATTGAAACAAAAGGTGGGGAAAAGCAAGGGCAAAGTAAAAATATTGATGTTCAAATAGAAAATAAGTTTGAAGCATTTAAGCAGTTTGCGAATAAGTATAACTACAAGTTCGGTTTTGTGAGAGATAGAAACGATGAGTTGTATCTGAATAACACAGAGTATGTGGATGATATGAATGATAATAGCTGGGTGTTGCTTGAGGAAGTGTTTTAGAGGAGGAATAAAGACATGAATATAGAAATTAAAAACTGCAATAATATTGATATAGGAAATATAGAATTAATTGAAGGTAGACTTAACATTAAATACGCCATTAACGGAACAGGAAAATCAACGATTTCAAAAGTATTAGAAGCCTATATAAAAAATGATGATTCACAAAAGCAAGCGTTGCTTCCCTTTAAATATCATGAAACAACAAGCACAAACACACCAGAAATTTCCGGTGCTGAAAAATTTAATAGTATTGCAATTTTTAATGAAAAATACGTTAAAGATTATATTTTTCAGCCAAATGAACTGATAAAGAATAGTTTTGAAATTTTTATAAAGACGAGTGATTATGAAAATCATACAAATGAAATAGAAGAACTTTTAAAAAATATAAATTTAACATTTAGAGAACATCCTGAATTAGATGAGTTAATAGAGGCTTTTCAGAATTTTGTTGCTGGATTTGGCAAGGCGAAAAGTGGTTATTCAGCGGCAGGTTCGATTGCTAAGGGGATAGGGAAAGGTAATAAAATAGATAATATTCCTAAAGGATTAGAAGAATATTCTACTTATTTAAAAAATGAAAACAATGTTAAGTGGATAAAATGGCAAATGGATGGTAAAAGCTATTTGGATATGGATGATAAATGTCCATATTGTGCAAATAAAGTAGAAGAAGTTAGAAAGAAAACAATTTTACAAGTAAGTGAAGAGTATGATGCAAAATCTGTTGAACAATTAAATAAGATGTTAGAGGTCTTTGAACTTTTAAATCCGTATTTTAGTGATGAAGCAGAAAATAAAATTAAGGAAATTACTCAAAACGCAGCAGATATTACAGATGCACAAAAAAATTATTTGATTGAAGTGAAAAAACAGGTGGAAACTTTTTTGACGCAACTGAATGGGTTAAAGGGTATAGGATTCCATTCATTAAAATACTCAGAGAAAATTGCTGATGAGTTAAATAAGTATAAAGTTGATTTATCGTATTATTCGCATCTAAATTCTAAGCTGTCTATGGAAAAGGTAAACGTAATAAATTCAACGTTGGATGAAGTTTTACTAAAAGCAGGACAATTACAGGGAGAAATTAATAAGCAAAAAAAACATATCAAAGAAACGATTGAAGAGTATAATACTGAAATAAATAATTTCCTATACTATGCAGGATATAAATACCGAGTTTCAATAGAGTATGATAATGTTAATAATTATCATCTAGTTTTAAAACATGTGGATAATAAAAGTAATATCAGCTCAGTAACTAATCATTTAAGTTATGGAGAAAAGAATGCTTTTGCATTAGTTCTTTTTATGTATGAAGTGCTAAAGACAAATCCGGATTTAGTTATATTAGACGATCCAATATCGTCATTTGATGGAAATAAAAAATTTGCTATTATAAATATGCTATTTATGGGGAAAAAATGTTTGAAGGATAGGACAGTTCTTTTATTAACCCACGAATTTAATACTGTTATTGATTCGATTAAAAACATGTGTCATCATTTTAATCCATCACCTAAAGCGGCTTTTTTGTCAATAAAAGAAGGTGTACTAACAGAAAAGAGTATTAGCAAAAAGGATATTAAATCCTTTGTTGATATTGCAAAGTCTAGTATGTCGTCGGAGATAGATATATTAAATAAACTTGTGTATTTAAGAAGATTACAGGAAATTCAAGGAGAAGAAAATACTTTCGCATATCAATTGGTTTCAAATATTTTTCATAAAAGGAAGGAACCAATATATAAATATTTTGACAAGCCTTCAAATGAATGGAAGTCAAGACAAATGTCGGAAGATGAAGTATGCAAAGCAAAAAAAGATATAAAAGAAGTAATACCGGATTTTGATTACAACAAGGAGTTCGATAAAACACAAAATAAATGTGTTTTAAAAGAATTATATTTAAATAGCAATAGTAATTATGAAAAGGTGCAGTTATACAGAATTGCTTTTAACGAGAATCATGATAATGGTGTGATAAGAAAATTCATAAACGAAACTTTTCATATAGAAAATGATTATTTATTTCAATTAGACCCGAGGGAATATGATACAATTCCACAATATATTATTGATGAATGTGATAAAGAGATGATGAAAATAAGTTAATGAAAGGATTGAAATAAAAATTGGAGTACCATATTTCTTCTAAGATGACATATTAAATATGTCTATAAATATAGCTAAACACTACAAAAAGTATAAGGGACATCTTTGCAAAGTTGCCAACATTGGCTATAGAATGAATTATTGATTGCAAATAAATTGTAGAGTTTATCTTTAACTAGGCTTAACATGCAAATAGCTGGAACTGGTACTGGGACGGGTAAAAAAATCTAAAAACAAGCTAAAACTGAACGAATTTCCCGGCATGCAATAAATGAAAAGCCCCTATTTTGGACGGGTTTGAGTGTATTGAACAGCAGAAAAAGAAGAATGGGAGTAACTCTTAGCTCGCAGCCTTCCTACGG
>OGKA01002549.1_pt1 | contig 11100 bp, 11 predicted proteins | sample 1572211 | NCBI WGS metagenome assembly OGKA01 (sample SAMEA2582125, study PRJEB24529) | metagenome | biome: Human gut stool | place: China | collected 2011
GTAATGGAAAAGATTTTCCACTGCCACAGCACTTCCCCAGGATCTGCAAAAATGTGGATACCCAAAGTCAAAACGATAATAATCCACAGCGGTTTGATAGAGCGCAGCAAAAGTCCTGGCGGCAGTTTTGCCAAAGCGGCCCCCACCACCAAAAACGCAATCAAAATGCCATAGGACACGGGCGCATCCGCCAGAAACACCATCACCATATAACACAGGACCGCTAAAATTTTTGTCCGAGGATCCAGGCGGTGGATACAGGAAGAACCAGGATAATACTGCCCTAAGGTAATATCACTTAGCATGTTTCCACCCCTTTGCGTTCTCTATGGCCTGAATCAGTTCTGTTTCTGTCAGCGGTGTCCCCTTGATAGGCAGTCCCTGCTGCCGCAAGGCGTCTGCCAGTTTTAAACTTTCCGGCACATCCACGGAAAGCTGCTGGAGTTTTTCCCGCTCCGTAGTGAAAATCTCCCGGGCCGGGCCGTCCAGCTGCAGTTTCCCTTCCCGCATCACCAAAAGCCGCGAGGCATACCGGGCCGCTTCTTCCATACTATGGGTAATGAGAAGAATCCCCATTTTCCGTTTCTTAAAAAGCCTCTCTATCTGGGCAAAAATGCTGTCCCGGCTGACAGGGTCCAGCCCGGCACTGGGTTCATCTAGAATCAGGGAATCCGGTTCCATGGCGATAACCCCGGCAATGTCTACCCGGCGGATCTGCCCGCCGGACAGCTGAAACGGAGAGCGCTGGGCAAAAGACGCAAAATCCAAATCCACAAATTCCATGGCACTGCGTACTGCTTTGACTACGTCCTCTTCGTTTTTCCCCTGATTCCGGGGACCGAAGGCAATATCTTCGTAAATGGTTTCCGCAAACAATTGGTGTTCCGGATACTGAAACACCATGCCTACCCGGTCCCGGGCTTTTTTTGTTTCCGGCGTCCGGTTTGCCAGGTTCACGCCATCCACCAGTACATTGCCGCTCATAGGATGGAGCAATCCGTTCAAATGTTCCGCCAGCGTAGATTTGCCGCTGCCAGTATGCCCGATCAGCGCCGCAAATTCTCCTTTTTCCAGAGAAAAGCTCACGTCATCCAGGGCTTTTACAGAAAGGCTCGTATGGGCATTATAGTTATAGGAAATATGGTCTACTTGGATGGACATAATGCGTCACACAACTCCTTATGGGTCAAAATGGGAGGCAGCGTATGGCCGTTTTTTTGCAGCGCATAGGCCACTTCTGCCGCCAGAGGACATTCCAATCCCAGGCTGCGGACCTTGTCCACCTGGGTAAATACCTCCTGCGGCGTACCTTCCATGGCGATTTCTCCCTTGTTCATGGCAATTACCCGGTCTGCCAGCATGGCTTCTTCCATTTTATGGGTAATATATACGATGGTAATATGTTTTTCTTTATTTAATCGCAAAACCGTGCTGACGATTTCTTTGCGTCCCTGGGGATCCAGCATAGCTGTAGGTTCATCAAAAACGATGCATTTAGGCTCCAGGGCAATCACCCCGGCGATAGCTACCCGCTGCTTCTGCCCGCCGGACAGACGATGGGGCGCATGCTTGGCATAGTCCAGCATCCCCACAGTCTCCAGGGCCTTTTTGACTCGGGGATAAATTTCAGGCCCCGGTACTCCGATATTTTCCAGTCCGAAAGCCACATCTTCTTCCACAATGGCTGCTACGATCTGGTTATCCGGATTTTGAAACACCATGCCCACGCTTTGGCGCACTGACCAGAGGTTCTGCTCTTTTGCCGTATCCAGTCCGTCCACGATACAATGCCCGCTGCTAGGAATTAGCAGCCCGTTAAAATGCCGTGCCAGCGTGGATTTTCCGCTGCCGTTGGTCCCGATAATGGCAACAAATTCCCCGGGAGCAATGGACAGCGTAATGCCCTTGAGGGCTGCTACTTCCTGATTCTCCCCATCCACATAGACGTGGGTCAGGTTCTTTGTTTCTATAATTGGTTCCATAACATCCTCCATGAAGGTAAATTATATCTTTACCGGCCTAATTCCGTCAAATAAAAAATAGCTGCCGGTTAACCGACAGCAGCATTTTCATAATAAATCCCGTTATTACCTTTCTTGCTTACAAAATAGTAATTTCTAACAGTCAATGCTGGTAAAAGTAGCAGGAATAGGCTATTTTCACGCATTCTCTTCAACTATCTCCGATAGGAAAATTGCTAATTTTAAAACACTTTACGATTGGCTAGAAAAGTGATATAGTATAGAGCAATTTTACAAGTAGGAAGGCAGTACTATGGATCAGAAAAAGAAAGAGCAGGTAGCGCGCATCGTTGGTGCCCGCATTGCCTACTATCGTACAATTCTCAGTATGACGCAGAAGGATTTGGCTACGGCGCTGCACATCAGCCCCAGCACCCTTGCTAAAATGGAGCAGGGAAAGTATGGGAACAGCATGTCGTTATATCATCTGCTGGACTTGGCAGACATTTTCGGAGTCTCCCCCAGTGCTCTTTTCCATACCAATGAACAGGACCGGGAGCTGTTGCACAAACTAGTCAATCATGCAGATGATGAGGCATAACACTTCGTTCTCTTTAGAACTTCATGATTGATGTTGACAGGGATACCTCGGAATAGTACAATGTACTATAAAAGAAGGAGGCGTTTATTATGGCGTTTTCTATCAGACTCACCGAGGAAGAAAAGCACTTGGCAGACAGCTATGCGAGGCTCCATTCTCTCTCCCTGGGGGAAGCATTTAAGCGGGCCTTATTTGAAAAAATAGAAGATGAATATGATTTAAAAGTTGCAGAAGAGGCCTATCAGGAATACCTAGATAGTGGGCGCAAGGCTACGCCAGTCGCAGAATTCTGGAAGGAACTTGATGGAAAAATATAATGTAGCTCTATCCGACCGGTTTAAAAAAGAGTTCTGCAAACTGGATCGCTATACCCAGAAACTGATTCGGGCCTGGATTGATAAAAATCTGGTAGGCTGCACAAATCCACGCATACATGGAAAAGCGCTTACCGCCAATCGTTCTGGGCAGTGGCGGTACCGCATAGGAGATTATCGCTTACTGTGTTATATACAGGATGAGGAACTGATTATCCTCGCCCTGACAATAGGACATCGCCGCCACGTATATAAGTAAAGCACACAACTTCCCAAAAGTTTTCGGGAAGTTGTGTGCTTTGTTATTTTATTGCCTTATTGCTTTCCTTCTGCCATGCCAGTCGCTAGTCCCGGTTGGAGCGGCCCATAATAATAGGAGGCTGTCGCTCCGCCGTCAATGAGGAAGGTGGCGCCGGTGATAAACTGTGCTCGTTCACTCATAACAAGTTCAGCCACATCTGCCACTTCGTCCGCCGTCCCAGGTCTTCCTGCAGGACATTTGGCGAACATGTTCTTGTAGAAATCCCCGCGGATGCCGTTAAACTCGTCAATAGCAAGGGGCGTTACGATGATACCCGGAGCAATGTCGTTGATTCTTGCGCCACGCTTGCCCCACTCCACGGCTTCGTACATCACCCGTTTTTCATTGCAGCGCTTGGCCAGCTGATAGGCTTTAAGCGTATTTTCGATTTTGTCCGGCTGCAGAAAATTCAGCTGCAGGAGTTCTTCTGTCGGCGTCGTAGCCAGCGCACGATCCTGTTCCGGTGTCAGCTGTGGCATGCGCCAACCGGACTGGCTGGAAATGGTAACGCCTGCACCGCCAGGAACAATGACCTTACGCACTTCTTCCAGGAGTACTGCCGTGCCATAAAGATCCACCTTTAGGATTGCTTCTTTCGATGCCTGGGAAGGGGACATCCCCGCACCGTTCACCAGGTACTTAATTCCTCCGTATTTCTGCCCCTCGGCAATCATAGCCTGTATGGACTCTCTGGAAGCTAGATCCATGGCAAAGGGAACGGCATCAAACCCGGCATTTGTCATGATTTCTGCAATCTTCTGTGCATTATTGATATTCTTATCCCCCAGGATAATTTTCTTGCCATAGCCGATTCTTCTTGCAATCGCCAGGGAAATCTGCCCGGCACCGGTTACCAGCATAACTTCTTTATTCATACCCAGTCTCTCCTTCCAGAATTATCTTCTATACGGATGCTTTTGCCCAGGCCGCAACAACTTGTTCAGAACGGGAAGCATCCGCCCCGCGAACCGCAAGCCCTTTGCCCACGTTCGCACCTTTGCAATATTTTTTCAGCGCAGCAGCAGAACCAGCAAGTCCGCTGCCCTCATGGGTCATAAGCGGAAATACTTTTTTGCCGGTAAAGTCCAGTGCTTCCAGCTGAGTAAAAATAGCACAGGGATACGTCCCCCACCAGCAGGGCCCGCAGACAAAAACATTGTCATACTCCGCAATGGTAGAAAGCATATGTTTAAGCGCAGGCCGAGCATGCTCCCGCAATTCTTTCTGTGCCTCTTCCGTGCAGGTCTGATAGTCCTCAGAATAAGGTTTTACGGTATCCACCTCAAAAAGATCCCCGCCTACGGCTTTCTGGATGTATTCAGCACAAATCTCCGTGTTACCCTTTGGCAGATTCATAATACGGCCATTCACATAGTTATTGCCTTTTCTTGAATAATATAGGATCAAGTTTCTGCTCATTGTATATTCACTCCTTACCTGCTCTTTCGTATGTATGCCTTTATTGTAGCGACTTTACCGGTCGCAATCAATTTGAAAAAGGTAGCTTTCGAATAAGTACAGCTAATGTGAAATCAGTGCATGGATTTAAGGAGCTGCGCAAACGTCTCCACATATTTCCCGGTATGATCCTTTCTCCAAAACACGCAATAGGTACGCTTGACGGGCTTATGGTTTCGCATGAGCGGCAGCCTTTTCATAGAGGCGTCCAGCCAAGAATCCCCGTCAGCTCCTTCCACGGGCATAATGCCCCTGTTAGCCACCACCATCACGTGGGCTTCCTGCAGCGTCTTGGCAAAGAGAAAATCCCCGTTTAGCCCAATAATATCCCGATAAAAATTGCGTTCTTCTTCCTGCTGGCTTTCCGAAGCAACAAGGATACAAGGCGTATTCTTCAGTTCTTCCACGCTAATGGCATCCAGCTTAGATAAAGGATTGTAGGTACTCATTTCCACATAACAGATAGTTTCCTGCAGTACCAGATTCTCGTACATATCGGAAAACGCCCTGCGCTGATCGTTTAGCACAAGGTCAAGGGTTTCATTGACCAACCCCTCATATAAGTCTTCATGATTCCCGCTGGTCACAGTAAGTGCCACTGTCGGATATTTCTCCGCAAAAAGGGCTATAGCATTGCTCCATGCCTTGCCGCCGTATGCAGAAAGGCAGCCTAGGGACAGCTTGGCCACATCTTTATGGGCAATTCTTGCCGTCTCTCTGACGAGCCGATCCAGATCCGCCGTGATGATAAGGCTCTTTCGGTAAAAATGGTTTCCTGCTTCCGTCAGCACAAAGCCCCGGTTTTTCCGGATAAGCAGCTGGGCCCCGATTTCTTTTTCCAGCGCTTTGATGGACTGGGATATACCGGACTGGGAAATGTAACAACGGGCTGCTGCCTCTGTAAAACTGTTTTCCTGTACAATCGCCTGAAAATGCTGTATCTGCCTGAGTAGCATGCTGATTTCCCCCTATCCTGCAAACCCGTACATTGCTGGAACTATTATAACATGAGAAATCATAAGGGCTTGATTCCTTGACAGGTTCCATACGAGATCTCACCTATGAAGATAGCCGCCCAGCAGTAAGAACTGAGCGGCTAGTATTAGGTTGTATCGCTTTGTACGGTATACACCAATTTTTATAAAATACCGGGCGGCAGATGGAAGCCGACACCAGGACCAATGGGCAGGCCCAGCATAACCCACACAATCAGCATGAGAATCCAGGCAAACTGGAGCACAATGGCAATAGGGATCATATTGGCAATCAGCGTCCCGATGGCACAATCCGGCATGTATTTTTCCTGGGCCACGCTAAGAATCATCCAAATGTACGGACTCATAGGAGTAAAGCAGTTACCTGGGGAGTCTCCCAAGCGATACAGTAGCTGGGCAAATCCAGGATGGTAGCCCATGAGCATAAACATAGGCACAAAAATCGGTGCCAGGATAGCCCACTTGGCAGACCCGGAGGACACAAAGATATTAATCATGGCCGTCACCAAAATGAAGGCAATGCACATGGGCAGTCCGGTAAAGCCGATACCTTTCAGGAAATTGGCCCCCGAAATTGCCAATAGCGTTCCCAGTTTGGTCCAGTTAAACAGTCCCTGGAACTGGCCGCAGAAGAAACAGAACACCACATAAGCGCCCATTCCGCTCATTTGTTTAACCATAGCGGCATTTACGTCTTTGATTTTGGTGAATTTGCCCACACTATAGCCATATACAATACCGGCAATAGAGAACAGGAAAAACAGTAGCGGAATCAGCCCTTTTAACATCAAGGAGCCCACAACCGTAACTCCATCCTTGGACAGGACTTGCATCTTAAATCCGACAACCACCACGGCGATATAAAGGAGAACTGCGATGGCGCTGCGGTGCATGGCCGTCTTTTCATTCGGAGTAAGAGCAACAATGGCTTCTTTGGCTTCTTCCCCTTCATATTTACCAAAACGGGGTTCAATCAAATGAATGGAAACCCAGCCGATAACCACGGCGCACAGGAACGTGGATACAAACATAAAGTACCAGTTACAGGTGACATCCACAGCAAAGAGTCCAGCCTTGCCAAGGAACGCATCCAAGGCCTGGTTCGTCAGCCCCTGCAACAGGGAATCCGTACCCGCCACCAAGAGGTTCGCCGTAAACCCAGCCTGGGCTCCAGCGTAGCCTACCATCATACCCACAACCGGATGCTTGCCAACCCCAATATAGGCCAGCGCAGCCAGAGGAGGAATGACAATCATGGCCGTATCAGAGGCAATATTACCGCAAGTCCCTAAAAACGCTACCAGATACGGCACCACATTCGGCGGTACATTCCGCATGGAACCACGTAACATGGCTTCCAAGAGGCCTGCTTCTTCACAGAATCCGATGGCCATGGTCATGGTAATTACAAGGCCCAAAGGAGCAAATCCAGTGAAGTTTTTAACCAGGTTGGACAATAACCAGGTGACCCCTTCCTTGCTGAACAAGTTCTGGGATACTACGGCCTTGTTAGTAGCCGGGTTGATCAAGCTGAACCCCGTACTGGTCATGATAGCCCCAATAATCGCTACGATAATAAATAATACCACGAACAATATTGCTGGCGGTGGCAGCTTGTTGCAGACCGTTTCAATGGTATTCAGAAAGCGGTCCACCCAGGTTACAGATTTGGCTTCGTTTTTTGCAGCCATTTTCCTTGTCCTCCTTCTAAAAATAATTTTTATACTACATGCAGGGGTAAGTACTGCAGCATAGCCAAAACATGAACGGAAATTGTATTTTTTCTATTATTGTTTTTATCATAGCATGGTGTTTGACAATTGTCCAGTGCTCTTTTCTGGATGAAGTCGTAAAAAATATGTTATACTGTATACATCTATTGTTTTTCCTGCAAGCATTTCCTATAAGGAGGCTGTGTGCGCCATGAAAGACGTGTTACTGCAGATTCTGCCCGATATGAACCTGTGGAAACTCCATTCCCCAAAAGAGTATGTGGTATTTCTGCTTTTACTCCTATCCGGAGCCGTCTTATTCTATTTTTGGATAGCAAGGCTTAGAAAAGCCCGCACGCCTGCTGGTGCCCGCAAAAGGATTATCCGCGCCGTGAAAAAAGCTGCCAAACAAAACTGCTGTTTTTTCATTCCTGTATGTCCTTCTTTAATGGACAACAGTATATGGGTTGCATTGGAGCATGATGTCCTGCTGTTACATATCTTTCCCAAAGGGTTTCGTATTTATTGTTCGGAACGTAACGAACGATGGGAATTATTTGACAATTCTTCTAAGGAGTCCGTTCCCAATCCTCTTCCCCCGTTAGAAAAGATTGCAGCGCAGTTACAACAACATTTTCGAAATTCAGGAATCACTACCATGCAGTTTCACGCTTTTGCGGTATGCGGGGATAATTTTGCAGAACCGGAATTTCATTTAGATGCCGAAACTGCCAAACAAGTTTTCTCCATCCGCACCCTGGCATCCTGGATAAAGAAACGCAAAGCAGTGCCACTTTCTGCAAAAACCATAACAACGATAGAAGAAGCCCTGAAAGGATGGGCAACCCCCATGAAAGGAGTATGATGATGGAGCAGTTACTTAAAAACTGGCATGATTTTTTTGATGGCGTCAGCCGTTTCGGCTATGAAGAAGGACTAGGCACCACACGCTTATCCTGGTCCCCGGAATTTGACGGCGCTGCCAATTTTCTAGCGGAAAAAGCCCGGGCGGCTGGACTCCAAGTGCACGCAGACAGCTGGGGAAACGAGATTTTTACCATACCAGGAAAAAATCCGCAACTACCGCCTGTCTACACCGGATCCCATCTGGATTCCGTGCCCCACGGGGGAAAGTATGACGGCATGCTTGGCGTCACAGCGCCCCTTGCCATTGCCAAGGCCTGGCTGGAAGAGGGATTTCAGCCGGAGCGCACCGTAACCATTATCGGCTTTGCGGAAGAAGAAGGCACCCGCTTCCATATGCCCACTTTGGGCAGCAAGGCAATCACTGGAGAACTGCAGGGAAAATCAACGGACACTTTTCTCACCAAAGAGGGAAAATCATTAACCTCTCTTTTACAAGAAGACAGCCGCCATTTAACCGGCGATCCCTTGGCGCCATCCCTTCATTCTGGCAAATGTTACCTGGAGTTGCATATTAAGCAAGGCCGGTATTTGGAAGATCAGGGCTTACCCCTGGGAATAGTGACGGCAATCGTGGGCATCCGGCATTTTTACCTCACCGTAAACGGCACCGCCAACCACGCCGGGACTACGGCCATGAAAGACCGGCATGATGCTCTGGCAGCGGCTTCGCACCTGATTACCTCCATTTATCAGGCAGCACTAGCTTCTAACCGAGCGTATGTTGCTACCGTCGGCCAAATTCAGGTAGAGCCCGGAGCACAAAATGTGGTTCCTGGACAATGCAGCTTCACGCTGGAAATGCGCAGTGAGAAAGACAGTATCATGGATACCGCTGAAGCAACCATCCGGGAAAAAATTAAAGAAATTGAAGCCCTTTCTGGTGTTTCTTTTGCCATGAAGCCCATAGATACTATACCTCCCGTTCCCATGAATGCATCCCTCATGGAGCTTTTTCAAACGAAGGCCCACGCCTGCGGCATTCCCTTCCAATTGCAGCCCAGCTGGGCCGGTCATGATGCCCAGATCATCGGTCAGCATCTCCCCGCCGCAATGCTATTTGTTCCCAGCGTAAAAGGGATCAGCCATGCCAAAGAAGAATATACCCGGGACGAGGACATCGCCAAAGCTTTGCAAGTACTGGACCAAACCCTCCGTCAAGTGGCGTCGGAGTAAAAGATAGCGCTACAGCAAGTAAAGAGGCAGTGCAGAAATACTTACGCATTTCTGCACTGCCTCTTTACTATTTTAATTTTATCGCTGTTAATTCTCCGCCGGTACTGCTTCTGCACTAGTTTCAACATCAGCAGTGATCTGTTCTGCTACGTCACGGGGACGGCGCAGTTTCAGCTGGATGCTCCGGTATTTAGGCATACCGGTTCCTGCTGGGATCAGTTTGCCGATGATAACGTTTTCTTTCAGGCCCAGCAGCGGATCCACTTTGCCTTTGATTGCGGCATCGGTAAGATTCCGTGTGGTTTCCTGGAAGGACGCCGCAGACAGGAAGGAGTCCGTAGCCAGTGCGGCCTTGGTAATCCCCAATAGAATGGGATGCCCGGTAGCAACTTGCTTGCCTTCTGCCAGTGCTTCATCGTTTTCATCTTCAAACTGGGCAATATCCACCACGGAGCCAGGCAGCATATTGGTATCACCAGCATCGTCAATGCGATATTTCCGCATCATTTGCCGTACCATAACTTCCACGTGTTTATCATTGATATCTACGCCCTGGTCTTTATAGGCACTGAGCACCTGCTGCACCAGATAATGCCGGGTGGCGGCAGGGCCGGAAATGCGCATGATATCATGGGGATTCAGGGAGCCCGTGGTCAGGCGGTCACCCACTTCCACTTTGTCTCCGTCTGCAACAGCCAGCTTGGCATCAAAAGGAATGTGGTAGGACTCATCGGAGCCATCTTCTTTGTGAATCACCACAAAGCGTCCATCTTCCTTGTTCTGGATTTCCACGACACCGGCAAATTCGGTGAGGATACCAGGATGTTTTGGCTTTCTTGCTTCAAACAGTTCTTCTACTCGGGGCAAGCCCTGGGTGATATCATCAGCACCAGCAACACCGCCCGTATGGAAGGTCCGCATGGTCAGCTGGGTACCAGGTTCCCCAATTGCCTGCGCTGCCACGGTGCCAACGGCTTCGCCGATTTCCACTTTTTTAGCGGTCGCCAGGTTCCGCCCATAGCAGGCCCGGCATACACCATAGTGGGATTTGCAGGTCAGCACGGAACGGATCTTGACTTTGTCTTTCATCTCGGCAATCACATCGGCCATATCTTCTGTAATATAGTCATTCAGATGATAGACCACAGTGCCGTCCTTATCCTTGATGTCTTCGGCCAGCACACGGCCCACCAGACGATCCCGCAGCGTTTCCAGCACGCGGCTGCCGTTAGTGATCGCTTCCACGTAGACGCCGTCTACTTCGTTGTTCCGGATTTTCAGTTCTTTTACGGTACCATCTTGTAGCACAGCCTCAATTTTTTCAGCCGTGAAGGTGTCACCTTTTTTAGCCAGGATTTCTCCCCGTTCATTGACGATATCTTCTTCCACTTCTTTGTTCAGGAAGTGATGTGTCATATGTTCCCGGAAGGCTTCCTTGACCTTATCTTCGCTTACGTTAATCGTAAGGGTTTCTGGTTCTTCGCCGCTGTCTTCATTGGCAGGATACAAGCTGATTTCCAGAATGCGGGCTTTCATGAGGCGATCAAATACCTCGTCCGTCACCTGGGTATCCGCTTCTGCCAGAATGGGATCCTTCTCCTTGGGGAAATTGGTCATGGAGGATGCGCTGGTCACGAAGTTAATGTACCCCGGATACC
>OGKA01002571.1_pt1 | contig 10973 bp, 8 predicted proteins | sample 1572211 | NCBI WGS metagenome assembly OGKA01 (sample SAMEA2582125, study PRJEB24529) | metagenome | biome: Human gut stool | place: China | collected 2011
TCTGTAAAAGCATCTAATAACTCTATGGTCGTAGGTCTTGTCTTCATCTTTACATGTATTTCTATCTTCTCACTTCTTTTGGGAGATATTTGGATGACTATTATTGACCCACGTATTAAATTGACTGAGAAAGGAGGCAAATAATGTCTACAATCGATAAAGAAAAATTTCAGTTTGTAAAACGTGACGATTTTGCCTCTGAAACCATTGATGCACCAGCATATTCTTACTGGAAGTCAGTGTTTAGACAATTTATGAAGAAAAAATCAACTGTAGTCATGTTGGGAATCTTGGTAGCTATCATTTTGATGAGTTTCATCTACCCAATGTTTTCTAAGTTTGATTTCAATGATGTCAGCAAGGTAAACGACTTTAGTGCTCGTTATATCAAGCCAAATGCTGAGCATTGGTTCGGTACAGACAGTAACGGTAAATCTCTTTTTGACGGTGTCTGGTTCGGAGCTCGTAACTCTATCCTCATTTCTGTGATTGCGACAGTAATTAACTTGGTTATCGGTGTTTTTGTCGGTGGTATTTGGGGGATTTCAAAATCAGTTGACCGTGTGATGATGGAAGTTTATAACGTCATCTCAAACATTCCATCTCTTTTGATTGTCATTGTCTTGACTTACTCAATCGGAGCTGGATTCTGGAATCTGATTTTTGCTATGAGTGTGACAACATGGATTGGAATTGCCTTCATGATCCGTGTGCAAATCTTGCGTTACCGTGATTTGGAATACAACTTGGCATCACGCACTTTGGGAACACCAACCTTGAAGATTGTTGCCAAAAATATCATGCCTCAATTGGTATCTGTTATTGTGACAACCATGACTCAAATGCTTCCAAGTTTTATCTCATACGAAGCCTTCTTGTCTTTCTTCGGTCTTGGATTGCCGATTACAGTGCCAAGTTTGGGCCGTTTGATTTCAGATTATTCACAAAACGTAACAACCAATGCTTACTTGTTCTGGATTCCATTGACAACCCTTGTCTTGGTATCCTTGTCCCTTTTCGTAGTTGGTCAAAACTTAGCGGATGCTAGTGATCCACGTACACATAGATAGGAGTAGAAATGACAAAAGAAAAAAATGTAATTTTATCTGCTCAAGATATTGTCGTGGAATTTGACGTTCGTGACAAAGTATTGACAGCCATTCGCGGCGTTTCCCTTGAACTAGTTGAAGGAGAAGTATTAGCCTTGGTAGGTGAGTCAGGATCAGGGAAATCTGTTTTGACAAAGACATTCACAGGTATGCTTGAAGAAAACGGTCGCATTGCCCAAGGTAGTATTGACTACCGTGGTCAAGATTTGACAGCTTTATCTTCTCACAAGGATTGGGAACAAATTCGTGGCGCTAAGATTGCGACTATCTTCCAAGATCCAATGACTAGTTTGGACCCAATTAAAACAATTGGTAGTCAGATTACAGAAGTTATTGTAAAACACCAAGGAAAAACAGCTAAAGAAGCGAAAGAATTGGCCATTGACTACATGAATAAGGTTGGGATTCCAGATGCAGATAGACGTTTTGATGAATACCCATTCCAATATTCTGGAGGAATGCGTCAACGTATCGTTATTGCTATTGCCCTTGCATGCCGACCTGATGTCTTGATCTGTGATGAGCCAACGACTGCCTTGGATGTGACCATCCAAGCACAGATTATTGATTTGCTAAAATCTTTACAAAACGAGTACCATTTCACAACAATCTTTATCACCCACGACCTTGGTGTGGTAGCAAGTATTGCGGATAAGGTAGCGGTTATGTATGCAGGAGAAATCGTTGAGTATGGAACTGTTGAGGAAGTCTTCTATGACCCTCGCCATCCATATACATGGAGTCTCTTGTCTAGCTTGCCTCAGCTTGCTGATGATAAAGGGGATCTTTACTCAATCCCAGGAACACCTCCGTCACTTTATACTGACCTGAAAGGGGATGCCTTTGCCTTGCGTTCTGACTATGCAATGCAGATTGACTTTGAACAAAAAGCTCCTCAATTCTCAGTATCAGAGACACATTGGGCTAAAACTTGGCTTCTTCATGAGGATGCTCCAAAAGTAGAAAAACCAGCTGTGATTGCAAATCTCCATGATAAGATCCGTGAAAAAATGGGATTTGCCCATCTGGCTGACTAGGAGGAAGGAAATGTCTGAAAAATTAGTAGAAATCAAAGATTTAGAAATTTCCTTCGGTGAAGGAAGTAAGAAGTTTGTCGCAGTTAAAAATGCTAACTTCTTTATCAACAAGGGAGAAACGTTCTCGCTTGTAGGTGAGTCAGGTAGTGGGAAAACAACTATTGGTCGTGCCATCATTGGTCTAAATGACACAAGTAATGGAGATATCATTTTTGATGGTCAAAAGATTAATGGTAAGAAATCGCGTGAACAAGCTGCGGAATTGATTCGTCGTATCCAGATGATTTTCCAAGACCCTGCAGCAAGTTTGAATGAACGTGCCACTGTTGATTATATTATTTCTGAAGGTCTTTACAATCACCATCTGTTTAAGGATGAGGAAGAACGTAAAGAGAAAGTTAAAAATATTATCCGTGAAGTGGGACTTCTTGCTGAGCACTTGACTCGTTACCCTCATGAGTTCTCAGGTGGTCAACGTCAACGTATCGGTATTGCCCGTGCCTTGGTCATGCAACCAGACTTTGTTATTGCGGATGAGCCCATTTCAGCCTTGGACGTTTCTGTTCGTGCCCAAGTCTTGAACTTGCTCAAAAAATTCCAAAAAGAACTTGGTTTGACCTATCTCTTTATCGCCCATGACTTGTCGGTCGTTCGCTTTATTTCAGATCGTATCGCGGTTATTTACAAGGGTGTTATTGTAGAGGTTGCAGAAACAGAAGAATTGTTTAACAATCCAATTCATCCATATACTCAAGCCTTGCTTTCAGCTGTACCAATTCCAGATCCAATCTTGGAACGTAAGAAGGTCTTGAAAGTTTATGACCCAAGCCAACACGACTATGAGACTGATAAGCCATCTATGGTTGAAATTCGTCCAGGTCACTATGTTTGGGCTAACCAAGCCGAATTGGCACGTTACCAACAAGGACTAAACTAATAATGGTTTTATAATTTCCATGTCAGTTTTTATGGAAATTATAAACCTTTTTTTGTTGGACTGATTTGAAAGTCTTTGAAAGCGTCCTGAAAGAATTTTCGAAAAATTTTAAAAAATTCTGAAATATTCTTGACAGGTGATGAAAAAGGTGGTAAGATAGGAAACATCAAAAAAGAAAGCAGAAAAAGAAATGAATAAGAAACAAGCTGTAACGATGAATCAAAACTTTTACTTTAGCTACTTTAGATAGTGTTTGTAGACATGTCACCATGGATGCAAACAGTTCAAGCAATTTGTTTGTATCTATGTGGCTAAGATTTTTGATTGTGGTCCATATAGATGAATATCTAAATGGACTAGCAAAGTTATAACTTGTTAGATTATTTCAAGCATCCGTTTAGATAGTATCTAGGCGGTTTTTTGTTTTATCTTTTCTGAGAAGGAGTTTCGTTATGAAAGTTGTTCGAAAATTACTAGCCCCTCTCTTGGTAGTGGGAATCCTCTTGACATCTCTGATTAGTCTGCATCAGTTGAAGGCAGATAAGAAAAAAGATGTGTTTCGTATCGGTATTTCGCAATTTATTACCCACCAGTCCCTAGATGCTACTAGAGAAGGCTTTGTGGATGAACTAGCCAAACAAGGCTATGTTGAGGGGAAAAATATTGAGATTGATTTGCAAAATGCACAGGGTGAGCAAAGAAATCTAAAAACTATTTCCCAGCAGCTAGCAGAATCCAGTGATGTCGTTCTAGCCATCGCAACGCCTTCTGCTCAGAGCTTGGCCAATACGACGCAAACGACGCCGGTTATTTTTTCAGCTGTAACAGATCCTGTCAGTGCCAAGTTGGTTGAGTCAAGAGAACATCCTGGGGGCAATGTAACTGGAACAAGCGACCAGTCGTCAGATGCCATTTCAACTCAAATCAATTTGATAAAGAAAGTGTTGCCAAAGGCTAAAACGATTGGACTCCTCTATACTCAGAGCGAGCCAAACTCGGTTGTCCAAAAGGATGAAGCTAAGCGACTTCTGGAAGAAAAAGGCTTTACCGTTGTTGAAAAAACAATCTTGGACAGTAACAACGTTAAGGCGGCAGCAGAGAGTTTGATGGCAGAAGTGGATATGGTTTTTGTACCAACGGACAATATCATTTCGTCAACCATGGAAACAGTCAAGCAGGTTTCTATTAAACACAAGGTTCCAGTATTTGGTGGTTCAACAGAAATGATTGCTGTTGGTGGCTTGTATAACTACGGTACCAATTATGAAGAACTGGGACGGCAGACAGCCCGCATGTTGATTCGTGTTTTAAAAGGTGAAAAGCCAGAAAATATAGCAGTTGAGTTGCCTGAAAAACTGGAATTGCATACCAATCAAGAAATGGCAGATGCACTAGGAATTGATATTAGTAAGTTAGAAGGCAAGGAATAAGGAGGTTTAAGATGAATTTTGTATTATCTAGTTTATCAGAAGGTTTGTTGTGGTCGATTATGGCGATTGGGGTCTACTTGACTTTCCGTATTTTGGATATTGCGGATATGACTGCTGAAGGAGCCTTTCCTCTGGGGGCAGCTGTCGTTGTATCACAGATACAGGCAGGAATAAATCCTTGGATTGCGACCTTACTAGCTTTGCTGGCAGGTATGGTAGCAGGTCTTGTATCAGGAATACTCCACACCAAGATGAAAATTCCTGCTCTCTTGACAGGGATTGTGACCTTGACAGGGCTTTATTCAATTAATATTAAAATCATGGGTAGCGTGCCCAATCTTTCCTTGGGAGATTCTGCAACCGTCTTTAAACAAATAGCGAGCTTGGGGATGACAAATGAAGAAGCTGTTTTCTCACTCAGCTTAGCCTGTCTCTTAGTTGTTTGTTTGGTCTTGACCCTTTTGATGAAAACAGAGATTGGCTTGGTCTTGCGTTCGACTGGGGACAATATTCCGATGAGTGAGGCCAATGGGGTCAATGTAGACACCATGAAGATTGTAGGTTACATGATTTCAAACGGCTTGATTGCCCTATGTGGTTCCTTGTTTGCCCAAAATGATGGATTTTCAGATGTGACTTCTGGGACAGGAACCATTGTTGTTGGTTTGAGTGCAGTGATTATTGCGGAAGTATTGATACATGATTTGACCATTGGAGGTCGCTTGTTATCCATCGGAATCGGTGCTATTGTTTACCGTTTGATTATTTTAAATATCTATGAAATTCCAAATCTAGATCAAAACCTGGTTCGTCTCTTTAATGCAATCTTGCTTGCCTTGGTTTTATTTGCACCAGAATTGCAAAAGAGATTAAAGATTCGTGGTTTGAAACTGAGAAATGAATAGGAGGAGAAAGTTATGGCAAGTTTATTAACACTTGAAAATATTCACAAAACATTTGAAGCAGGGACGGTCAATGAGAACCATGTCCTCAAAGGATTAGATTTAGAGGTTGAAGAGGGAGATTTTATCTCTGTGATTGGTGGAAATGGAGCAGGCAAATCCACTTTGATGAATATCTTGGCTGGCAATCTATCGGTGGATGAAGGGGACCTTTTATTGGCAGGCAAATCCATTAAAAATCTGAGTGTAAGAAAGAGAGCCAAGGATATTGCCCGTGTTTTTCAGGATCCTAAGATGGGAACAGCTTCGCGTTTGACGATTGAGGAGAATATGGCTATTGCCTTGAGACGTGGGCAGAAGAGAGGGCTTGGTTGGGGCGTGAAGGAGAAGGATAGAATCCAGTTCCAAGAAGCCTTGAAGGAGTTGAATATTGGTCTTGAAAACCGCTTAAAAGTAGATACTCAATATCTTTCAGGAGGACAAAGACAAGCTTTGACCCTAGTCATGGCAGCCTTGGTGAAACCTAAACTTTTGCTTTTGGATGAACACACTGCGGCACTTGACCCGAAAACGAGTCAAATGGTGATGGATTTGACGCAAAAAATTGTGGAACACCATCAGTTGACGACTTTGATGATTACCCACGATATGAACCATGCTATTGAGTACGGAAATCGTCTCATTATGCTCTATCAAGGCAAGATAGTGGTGGATGTCAAGGGAGAAGAGAAGAAGCATCTGACAGTTGAAGATCTCATGCATCTCTTCCAGAAAAATAGTGGCCAAAGTCTAGTTAGTGATGAATTAGTTTTGGGATAAAGAAAAAGGCTGAGATGTAGTGTCTCAGTCTTTTATTTCTTACGCTTTGCAAAATCTACAAATCTGAATTTTTCGAGTTTATGGCGACTTTCAGTGAATTGAAATTGGCGCCCGTCTTGGAGATAGACTTTTGACTTGATTGAAACGACATAAGGGTCTTTGCCTATGTCCATGAGAATCTTGTCTCTGTCATTTGAGTGGTCAATGGTTATTTCCTTTTGAGCATAATCAATAAGGAGTTTGAGGTCGTCCTCTATATAAGAATAGATAGAATGCTCAGCAATTTGGCGAGTGATATTTGGGATTAGTTCCATATCCAGATAGTCCGTATCCAGAACGGATACCAGATCATCCACCACACGCTGGCGAACCACCTTCCAAACCATACGAAACTCTGGGAAGCCGGTTATCAGTGAGGATTTTTTATCAATAATAATCTTATCCAGACTGACCACGTTGGTTTTAGAGCGCAGTCCAAGTTCTTGAACTAGCTCTTGGTAGCTGGTTAGGTTGGATACAGGGAAATTGACGGTTTCTTCTTTGACGACTTGAGAACCTTGCCCCCTTATCTTTTTGATCAATCCTTCCTCTTGGAGGAGATACAGAGCCTTTCGGACAGTATCACGGCTTACCTGATACTGGTTCATAAGGTCGTGCTCGCTAGGAAGGAAATCTCCGACAGCGTAAGTCTCGTTTTGAATGGTTTCTTGGATTTGCTTAAATAATCGTTGATATTTCTTCATTTTGCTTCCTTAAATGGCTTTTTAGTCTAGTTTAATGAACACCTGTATCTATTTTACCATACAAGTTCCAGAAAAATGACAAAAAAATCCTTTTTTTACACCGAACAAGTTGCAGACAAGTTTGGTATCGTTTACAATAGTTTTATCAAATCAAACTTGCTTTGACAAGTATAAGGAGAATCAAATGGGAAAATTTGAACAAGAAGCCAAAGATTTGCTTCAGGCAATTGGAGGCAAAGAGAATGTGACTGCCGTCACCCACTGTGCGACTCGGATGCGTTTTGTTTTAGGGGATAGCAAGAAGGCTAATGTCAAGGCTATCGAATCAATTCCAGCTGTTAAAGGAACCTTTACAAATGCAGGTCAATTTCAGGTAATCATTGGAAATGATGTGCCCATCTTTTATAATGATTTTACAGCTGTTTCAGGCATTGAGGGTGTTTCTAAAGAAGCAGCCAAGTCAGCAGCTAAGAGCAATCAAAACCTGGTCCAACGTGTTATGACCACTCTGGCGGAAATCTTTACACCGATTATTCCAGCCTTGATTGTCGGAGGATTAATCCTCGGTTTCCGTAATGTCTTGGAAGGTGTGCATTGGTCGATGTTGGATGGTAAGACCATCACAGAATCCTCTCAGTTTTGGTCAGGGGTTAATCACTTCCTCTGGTTGCCTGGTGAAGCAATCTTCCAGTTCTTACCAGTAGGGATTACCTGGTCTGTCTCTCGTAAGATGGGAACCAGCCAAATCTTGGGAATTGTTCTCGGAATCTGTTTGGTATCGCCTCAGTTGCTCAATGCCTATGCGGTTGCTTCAACGCCAGCAGCTGATATCGCGGCAAACTGGGTTTGGAATTTTGGCTATTTTACTGTTAATCGTATCGGTTACCAAGCCCAAGTTATTCCAGCCTTGCTTGCAGGTTTGAGTCTGTCTTATCTTGAAATTTTCTGGCGCAAGCATATCCCAGAAGTGATTTCCATGATTTTTGTACCTTTCTTGTCATTGATTCCAGCTTTGATTTTGGCTCATACTGTATTGGGGCCAATCGGTTGGACAATCGGGCAAGGACTCTCATCAGTTGTCTTGGCAGGTTTGACGGGTCCAGTTAAATGGCTCTTCGGTGCGATTTTTGGTGCCCTCTACGCTCCATTTGTCATCACAGGTTTGCACCATATGACCAATGCCATCGATACACAATTGATTGCGGATGCTGGCGGGACTGCCCTCTGGCCAATGATTGCTCTTTCTAATATTGCCCAAGGTTCTGCTGTATTTGCCTATTATTTCATGCACCGTCATGATGAGCGTGAGGCTCAGATTTCACTTCCTGCAACCATTTCAGCCTATCTCGGTGTTACAGAACCAGCCCTCTTTGGGGTCAATGTCAAATACATCTATCCATTTGTTGCTGGGATGACTGGTTCAGCTCTTGCAGGCATGTTATCCGTTACTTTTAATGTGACTGCGGCGTCTATTGGTATCGGTGGTTTGCCAGGTATCCTCTCTATTCAACCTCAATACATGCTGCCATTTGCAGGAACTATGCTAGTTGCGATTGTTGTTCCAATGATCTTGACTTTCTTCTTCCGTAAGGCTGGTCTCTTTACAAAAACAGAGGACGATACGGATTTGCAGGCAGAATTTGTTGCTCAAGAAGAAGCAGAATTTGTGAGCCATGAACCGGTAGAACTTACTCCAGTAGAAATTGTTAGCCCACTGACTGGCCAAGTAAAAGAATTGAGTCAAGCGACAGACCCTGTTTTTGCATCAGGTGTCATGGGGCAAGGTCTGGTCATTGAACCAAGCCAAGGTGAGTTGACTTCTCCAGTCAATGGGACAGTGACGGTTCTTTTCCCTACTAAGCATGCTATCGGTATTGTCTCTGATGAGGGGGTGGAATTGCTCATCCACATCGGTATGGATACAGTAGGTCTTGATGGCAAAGGTTTTGAAAGTCTTGTAGCCCAAGGAGACCATGTCACAGTTGGTCAGAAATTGATTCGTTTTGATATAGATGCTATTAAGGCTGCGGGTCTCGTGACAGAAACTCCAGTTATCATCACTAACCAAGATGCTTATACAGCGACTATCACTGGAACTTATCCAACAACTATCCAAGCTGGCGAAGCTCTCATGGTCGCTACACGAATCTAATTAAAATAATAAAACAGGGAAGGAACAGAGGTTCCTCCCTTTTATCAGAAAAGGAGAAATAGATGACACTTGATAAAGGAAAAGTAGTCTATCAAATCTATCCAAAATCATATAAAGACACCACTGGAAATGGTATTGGGGATTTCCGTGGGATTATCGAAAAAATCCCCTATCTAGCCAAACTGGGCGTGGATATGGTCTGGCTCAATCCATTCTATCCAAGCCCCCAACGGGATAATGGTTACGATATTTCAGATTATATGTCAGTAGATCCTCTTTTTGGTGATATGGCTGATTTTGAAGAGATGGTACGTGTCGGTAAAGAGCACAAGATTGACTTTATGTTAGATATGGTGCTCAATCATTGCTCGACAGAACACGAATGGTTTCAGAAAGCCCTAGCTGGCGACCAGTACTACCAAGACTTTTTCTTCATCCAAGACCAACCAACAGACTGGCAGTCTAAGTTTGGTGGCTCTGCCTGGGCACCTTTCGGGAATACGGGGAAATATTATCTCCACCTCTTTGATGAGACCCAGGCTGACCTTAACTGGCGCAATCCCAATGTCCGTAAGGAGCTTTTCAAGGTTGTGAATTTTTGGCGCGACAAGGGTGTCAAGGGTTTCCGATTTGATGTGATCAATTTGATTGGGAAAGATGAAGTTCTAGTAGATTGTCCTGAAAATGAAGGAAAGCCAGCTTACACAGACAAGCCCATCGTTCATGACTATTTGCGCATGATGAACCAAGCCACTTTTGGATCAGACGATAGCTTTATGACAGTTGGGGAAATGTCCTCGACCACCATGGAAAACTGTGTCCTCTATTCGTCACCTGACCGTCAGGAATTATCCATGACCTTTAATTTTCATCATCTCAAGGTGGACTACAAGGATGGGCAGAAGTGGACTTTAGCTCCCTTTGATTTCGAAGAGTTGAAAGGTCTTTACCATAGCTGGGGCAAGGAAATGAGTGACAAAAACGGCTGGAGTGCCCTCTTTTGGAACAATCACGACCAACCACGAGCCTTGAATCGTTTTGTCGATATTCAACATTTCCGCAATGAAGGGGCGACTATGCTGGCTGCCAGCATTCACCTGTCACGTGGGACACCTTATATCTACATGGGTGAGGAAATCGGAATGATTGACCCAGACTATGATTCCATGGCTGATTATGTGGATGTCGAGTCCATCAATGCTTATCAGATGCTCTTAAAAGAAGGGAAAAGTGAGCAAGAAGCCTTCCAGATTATTCAGGCTAAGTCACGAGATAATTCACGCATTCCCATGCAGTGGGATGCTTCAGAAAATGCTGGCTTCACAAAAGGGACTCCTTGGCTGAAGGCAGGGAAATCCTACCCACACATTAACGTAGAAAATGAAATCAAAGGCCCAATTTTCGCCTTCTACCAAAACTTGATTCGACTTCGTAAGGAAATGCCGATCATTTCAGAAGGAAGCTACAAACCAGCCTTTGAAGACAGTAAGCAAGTCTATGCCTTTGAACGTCAGTATGAGGATGAAACATTACTGGTCCTCAATAACTTTTATGCCACAGAAGTGGAAATCGACTTGCCAGTGGTCTACCAGAAAGGACAGATTCTGATTTCAAACTATGAAGATGTAGAAGTATCAGAAAAAATTCTTCTGAAACCTTATCAAACACTAGCTATTTATGTAAAATAAACGCAGCAAGGAGCTCTCTTTCATCGAAATGAGGAGCTCCTTTTTTGTCGCCTATTGCCCTTTGTGAAAGCGTAAAACAAACTAGTCAGGAAAGTCACTTTGTGGTATAATATAGAAGACTCAAAAAGAAACAGGAGAAAAAGAATGGATTTACTT
>OGKA01002574.1_pt1 | contig 10964 bp, 9 predicted proteins | sample 1572211 | NCBI WGS metagenome assembly OGKA01 (sample SAMEA2582125, study PRJEB24529) | metagenome | biome: Human gut stool | place: China | collected 2011
GACATAGTTTCTCCTCTGTCTTAAAATTTTCTATCTAAATAATTTTGCAAAATCAGCTGAGCAGCCAACTTATCAATAACTTTCTTGCGTTTGTTACGGCTGATATCTGCTTGTTCAATCAACATACGTTCCGCAGCAACGGTCGTCAAGCGCTCATCCTGATAGTCTACTGGCAAACCAAAGAGTTCTTCTAATTTTGCTCCGTAAGCTTGACTGGCTTCTACTCGCGGACCGCTGGTATTGTTCATGTTTTTTGGCAAACCTACTACAAAGCGTTCTACCTTATAGCTGTCAACCAATTCCTTGATACGGTCAAAACCAAACTGGCCTTGATCCTCATTGATTTGGATGATTTCAAGTCCCTGAGCGGTGAAGCCTAGGGGATCGCTAATAGCCACCCCTACTGTTTTTGAACCGACGTCCAATCCCATAATTCTCATAGATTATAGATCGACTCCTTGTCCTTTAAGGTAGTAGCGTACCAGTTCTTCAACAATTTCATCACGCTCATACTTACGGATTTGATTTCGTGCATTGTTGTAACGAGGAACGTAGGCAGGGTCTCCACTCAATACATAACCGACGATCTGGTTAATCGGATTGTAGCCCTTGTCATTCAAAGAAGCATAAACATCTGTCAACGTTTCGCTAATTTCTTTCTTATTGGAATCATCCAATTTAAACCGTACAGTTTCTTCAGTAAATCCCATTCTAACACCCTCTTTCCTTAGAATAGTACTATTATAGCACATTCCCTGACGTTCTACAAATAAGTCAGTCTATTAATTTGGATTTTCTATTGTTCTGTCGCCCCATTTGCCACTCTATCTGCAATATATTGGCTAGGTTCGTTTTTTAAGAGATTTTCAAGACCGATATTTTTTAAATATTCCATCTGAGATGCCTTTTTGACATCCAATACTTGAAAATCATAAGTCGTTGTAGTCTGGATTTCTGTCTCGCTGAGTAGCTTGGTTTCCAGTGTAAATCCTGCTAGTTTGCGTGCCTCTTGGATGGTCTCATCCTTCTCTTCAGCTTCTTGAAGCGCTTTTTGCGTCTCCTCTAGGCCATTTTCAGAGATAAAGTTCTTGAGTTCATCCCCGACAGGTCGTTTTTGCTGAATGGTCAAGGTCAAAAATTGATTGCCTTTATAGGTAATGGTCTGAATCTGCTGCGTTCCATTTTCTGACTTCGGCATCAACAAGGTCTTGGTGACAACCGTATTCTTTTCGGCATTGTCCAAAACGGGAAGGTTTGATTGGATGGGGTCAGATGCTGTTGTGGAAGCAGCAGGGGTTTCCTTTTTTTGCCCACATCCCGCAAGCAAAAAGAGGAGAGCAAAACTAGCAATTAGTAACTTTTTCATAATTCCTCACATGATTTTAAAACAAAAGAGCAAACAAGGCCAGGAGTCACTCCCAGCCTTGATGTTTTATAGAGCTGCACGTAGACGTGCTTCTGCATTTTCTACATTACGGACAGAGCGTGGCAAGAAGGCACGGATATCATCTTCTTTATAGCCGACTTGCAGGCGCTTCTCATCAACGAGAATCGGACTCTTTAAGATCCGTGGTGTTTCCATGATTAAGTTGAGCACTTCATTGACACTCAAATCCTCGATGTCAACTCCAAGTGCCTTAGCGTAGCGGTTTTTTGACGAAACGATACTGGCAATTCCATTATCTGTTTTCGTGAGAATATCTAATAACTCTTCTCTTGTAATTCCTTCTTTACCGAGATTTTGTTCTTTATAACTTAACTGGTGGGCATTGAGCCAGGTTTTCGCTTTTTTACAGCTAGTACAACTTGAGACTGTATAAATTTTGATCATGTACCTACCCCTTTCGCTACATGTTACTATCAGTTTAGTCTATTATACCATAAAAAGCATCCGACTTGCGACCTATTTTTAAAAAAATTTAACTTTTTTCGCGATTTTCGTACTTTTTTCTTGACAAATTCAATTTATAACCAACTTCTAAATTTTTTGATATAGATTCGTTTCACAATTGTAACACTTATCATATAAAGAATAATTATCAAAAGCAAAAAGAGGAAATAAATTGGTTTCAAAGGGGTTAAACGAAGGAGGTTAGCAATTGCAGAATAGGGAAGGAAGGTCACAAAACTAGCTGCTAGCAAGGTTGTCCCAAGAACCAACCATGACGGACGGCTTTGTAAGAAAGGGAGTCTTGCTGAACGAAGCATATGGATGACCATGGTTTGGGACCACATGGATTCAATGAACCAACCTGTCTGGAACAGGATGATAAAGCCCGTTGCAGACTCTGCTCCGTGAACATAAGCATGACCTGTCGTCATTGGGACAATGACAAAATAGAGCAAGATAAAGGTCAAAATATCAAAGGCAGAAGAAATCGGACCCATCCAAATCATAAAGCGAGTAATGGACTTGGCTTCCCACTTATGAGGATGCTTCAAAAAGTCTTCATCCACATTATCAAATGGCAAGGCAATGCAAGAAAGGTCGTAGACGAGGTTTAACACAATCAAGTGAATCGGAGCCATAGGAAGGAAAGGTAAAAAGATACCAGACACTAAGAGTGAAAGAATATTCCCGAAATTAGAGCTGACCGTCATCTTGATATATTTGGTCATATTGGCATAGACTTTGCGTCCTTCAACCAGACCTTTTTCAAGCACCATCAAATCCTTATCCAGCAAAATGACATCAGCTGTCTCTTTGGCAATATCTACTGCTGTATCAACAGAAATCCCCACATCTGCTACTTTCATAGAAGGGGCATCATTGATCCCATCTCCCATATAGCCGACACAGTGTCCATTAGATTTAATTTGCAAAATGATTCGTGCTTTTTGATCCGGAGAGAGTTTGGCAAAGACCGTCACCTTCTCAACTGCTTGGGACAACTCTTCGTCCGTCATGGCATCAATATCAGAACCCAACAAGATTTGATCAACGTCTAAACCAACTTTTTCGCATACTGCTTGGGTTACCTTCTCATTATCCCCAGTCAAGATCTTGGTTTGAACACCATACTCTAATAAAGCTTGGATAGCAGGGGCTGCAGATGGTTTTGGTGGATCTAGGAAGGCAAGATATCCTGTTAGAATCATCTCCTTTTCATCTTCAACAGAGTAAGCAAAACCTTCCTTTAAGCCTGTTTTATAAGCGACTCCCAAGACTCGTAAGCCCTGTTGATTGAGTTGGTCCACTTCTTTTAAGATTTCCACTCGGATATCATCCGTCAGAGGGCTAATCTGACCTTGATATTCCACATGGGTTGAAATCGCAAGCATTTCCTCTAGGGCACCCTTGGTTACCAAACTAACAACTTCGTTTTCATCCTTGACGATGACACTCATCCGTCTGCGTTCAAAATCAAAGGGCAATTCATCTATTTTTTGGAAGCTAGTATCCAAATTTTGTAGAATAGCGTGTTCTTTAGCTTCTTTTTCAGTTCTACTGATAATGGCACGGTCCATCAAGTTTTTCAAACCGGTTTGAAAATAGGAATTGAGATAGGCACGTCTCAACACAGATAAATCCAAATCTCCATGTATATCCAAAGGATATTCAAGGACAATTTCGTCTTGGGTAAGGGTTCCAGTTTTATCCGTACACAGGATATCAATAGCACCTAGATCTTGTATGGCATTGAGTTTTTTGATGACGACTTTTTCCTTGGCCATGATAATGGAGCCTTTTGCTAGACTGGCCGTGATGATCATGGGAAGCATCTCAGGTGTAAGCCCGACTCCTACGCTCAAAGCAAATACGCCAGCCTCTAACCAATCTCCATCCGTCAAGCCATTGGAAAGAAATACGATGGGAACCATGACCAACATCAAACGGATTAAGAGCCAAGAGATACTGTTCATATCCCGTTCGAAAGAAGTGGGCTCGTCATAAGTATTGAGAGTCTGCTCTATTTCCCCCATCATAGTGTCATCACCGACCGCTAGAATCAAAGCCTTGGCGCTTCCTGATATCACGTTGGTTCCCATGAAGGCGAGCGCTTCTGCTTCTAGCAGACTATCAAAATTTGACTGACTCATTTTTGACAAAGCCAATTTTTCAACTGAATCACTTTCACCTGTCAAGCCAGACTGTTGAACAAAGAAATCACGTGATTCAATCAAAAGGAGGTCTGCCGGAATCATATCCCCAGCACTTAATTTGACTATATCTCCAACGACTAAATCCTCAATCGCGACCTCTAAACTCTGGCCTTCGCGAATAACCGTGGCTGTATTCACAATCATTTTTGAAAGATTGGTCGCAGCTTTGTCACTTCGCAGTTCTTGGACAAATCGAATGCCACCAGAAATGAGGACTAGGACAACGATGATGATAGAGGTCGTCGGATCTTCTTGTCCAGGCTTCGCCAACCAGACATTGGTCACCATGGAGATCATAGCGATGACCAGGAGGATGATTGTAAATGGATTGATAATAGATTCGTAAATCTTTTTGAGGATACTGTCTTCTTGACCCTTGGTGATGGTGTTTTCGCCATATAGGTCACGATTTTTCTCCACCTGCTCCTCAGTCAAGCCTGTTAGACTTGTCTTATAAAAAGATAGAGTTTCGTTTAAAGCTGTATGAATAGCTGTTGCTAATCTTTCTTTTGTAGTTTTCATTGGTTTCTCCTATCTGTATGAATGATGTGTTTCATACACAGAGACCAATCACTTTATAAGGGCAGAACGACACAAATCAGCGATTGGCTGTGTATGTGCGGTTCTGGGTGGTCGTCAATTTGCATCGTCTGTCTCCTTTCCCTGTTCTAAAACAGTAGAAAATCCTGCCATAAAATGGCAGGATTAAAAAACTAATTATCTGTTTTTCGTTCAAGCTTTAACTCCATAGGGCAATGAAATGAGCTTAGTCTTGGCCTTCGCGACCAGGACTGTTGACCAACGAGTAGTGTCTCCACTGCTTTGCGGTAGTCATCCGTATCCCTATGGTAGCCTCACCTACCGTTTTCGTCTATCAGTATAAACCTTTAAAATATAAAAGTCAACGATTTATCTCATTTTTTAGATAACAATCAATTCTTTTGGAGCAAGTGTCAATAACTCACAACCCTTATCTGTAATTAGGATATCATCTTCAATACGAACCCCGTATTTACCTTCAATATAAATGCCCGGTTCATCAGTCAAGACCATACCAGATTTAATGACTTCTTTGGAAGTTTGGCTAAAGTAGGGTTCTTCGTGGATGTCCAGTCCGATACCGTGTCCGATACCATGTGTAAAGTATTCTCCATAGCCTGCTTCCACAATGATATCACGAGGGATTTTGTCAAAGTCACGGAAACCTAGACCTGCCTTGGCTTGGTCAATCAGAGCTTGGTTGGCTTTCAGGACAGTATTGTAAATCTCTGCCTGCTCGTCACTGACATGTCCTAGATAGATGGTCCGTGTCATATCGCTGACATAGTGGTCGTAGAGACAGCCGAAGTCCATGGTGATGGCTTCTCCCAGCTCTACTGGTTTGTGCATTGGATGGGCATGTGGTTTGGAAGAGTTGATACCACTGGCTAGAATCGTGTCAAAAGATAAGCCAAATGCTCCTAGCTCCCGCATACGGAAGTCAAGGAAGTTGGCAATCTCAATCTCGGTCTTTCCAGGTTTGATAAAGTCAAGCGCATCGCGGAAAGCTTGGTCTGAGATAGAACAAGCCTTGCGAATAGTCGCAATCTCCTTCTCATCCTTAATCATACGAAGCGCTTCAACAAACTGAGTCTGTGGCAATAAGTCGATTCCCGCAAAGGCAGCCTGCATACGGTGGTAATAAGAGACCGAAATCTCATCCTCAAAACCGATACGAGACAAGTCCATATCCTTGACAATGCCTGCAATGACAGTCAACTCATCACGGTCAGCCACAATCTCAAAACCTGTCACTTCTTGCTTGGCTGCAATGATATAGCGAGAGTCTGTCACCAAAATCTGACGGTCACGACTGATAAAAACAGTCCCGTTTGAGCCCCAAAAGCCAGTCAAATAATAGACGTTTTTAAGGTTGTTGATAATGATTCCATCTAGTTCTTTTTCTTGCATTTTAGCTAGAAATGCTTGCACGCGTTTATTCATGATGTAACTTTCCTTTCAAATAGTGTCCTGTGTAGCTGGCTTCATTGGCCGCTACTTCTTCTGGAGTTCCTGTTGCAATGATGGTACCACCACCAACACCGCCTTCTGGGCCTAGGTCGATAATATGGTCTGCTGTTTTGATGACATCTAGATTGTGTTCGATCACGAGAACTGTATTGCCATCATCGACAAAGCGAGACAAAACAGTAAGCAAACGAGCGATGTCCTCTGTATGAAGACCAGTTGTTGGCTCATCTAAAATGTAGAAGGACTTACCTGTCGAGCGCTTATGGAGTTCACTGGCCAATTTCATACGCTGAGCCTCTCCACCAGAAAGTGTCGTAGCTGGTTGACCCAGGGTTACATAGCCTAAACCTACATCCTTGATTGTTTGGAGTTTGCGTTGAATTTTTGGAATATGTTTGAAAAATTCCACCGCATCGTTGACGGTCATATCTAAAACTTGCGAGATGTTTTTTTCTTTATAATGAACTTCTAGGGTTTCACTGTTGTAGCGGGTTCCGTGGCAGACTTCACAAGCTACGTATACGTCTGGCAAGAAGTGCATCTCAATCTTGATAATCCTGTCACCAGAGCAGGCCTCACATCGACCACCCTTAACATTGAAGCTGAAACGACCTTTTTTGTAACCTCGAATCTTGGCTTCATTTGTCTGAGCAAAGAGGTCTCGGATGTCATCGAAAACACCTGTATAAGTCGCAGGATTAGACCTCGGTGTTCGTCCAATCGGACTCTGGTCAATATCAATCAGACGATCGATATGCTCGATTCCCGTAATCGTTTTAAACTTCCCAGGCTTATCTGAATTGCGGTTAAGCTTTTGAGCAATGGCTTTTTTGAGGATGCTGTTAATAAGAGTCGACTTGCCTGAACCGGATACACCAGTCACAGCGATAAATTTTCCTAAGGGGAAGCGCGCAGTGATATTTTGTAGGTTGTTTTCACGCGCCCCAGTCACTTCGATAAAACGACCATTTCCAACGCGACGTTCTGACGGCACTGGAATGGCACGTTTACCTGCCAAATACTGTCCTGTGATGGATTTACTGTTGCGAGCCACCTGCTTAGGCGTTCCTGCTGCTACAATCTCTCCACCAAAGACCCCTGCACCAGGGCCAACGTCAATCAAATAATCAGCCTCTCGCATGGTATCTTCATCATGTTCTACTACGATCAAGGTGTTCCCCAAATCACGCATCTTTTTCAGACTGGCAATCAGGCGGTCATTGTCCCTTTGGTGAAGACCGATAGACGGCTCATCTAAGATATAGAGGACTCCTGAGAGATTGGAACCAATCTGGGTCGCTAAGCGAATACGCTGACTCTCCCCACCTGATAGGGTTCCTGCTGAACGAGAAAGCGTCAGGTAGTTGAGTCCAACATTATTGAGGAAGGTCAAGCGGTCCTTGATTTCTTTAAGAATTGGACGAGCAATAATGGCTTCGTTTTTTGATAGGGTCAACTGATCAATAGCTTCCAAGTGATCTGCGATAGAGAGGTCTGAAATTTCTCCGATATGGAGTCCTTTTTCTCCTCCTACTCGAACAGATAAGGCCTGATCATTGAGACGATAACCATGACAAGTGCCACAAGTTAGCTCGTTCATATAAAGGCGCATTTGTGTGCGGGTGTAGTCGCTATTGGTTTCATGGTAACGACGCTTGATATTCCCTATAACACCTTCAAAAGGAATGTCGATATCTCGAACTCCACCAAATTCATTTTCATAGTGGAAATGGAATTCTTTGCCATCTGACCCATAGAAAATGAGATGCTTGTCCTCCTCAGACAAGGCCTCAAAAGGCGTATCCATGTCCACGCCAAAGGCTGTCATGGCTTGTTCCAGCATATTTGGATAATAGTTAGAAGAGATAGGATTCCAAGGTGCAAGGGCCCCCTCACGAAGGGTCTTGCTAGCATCTGGTACTACTAAGTCCGTATCAACCTCTAGCTTGATCCCCAAACCATCACACTCACTACAAGAACCAAACGGAGCATTGAAGGAGAAGAGACGAGGTTCTAGCTCTGGAACTGTAAAACCACAGACTGGACAAGCATAGTGTTCTGAAAAGAGCAACTCTGAATCATCCATGGTATCAATAACGACATAACCTTCAGCAATACGAAGGGCTGCTTCAATCGAATCAAAGAGACGACTACGGATACCATCCTTGATGATAATACGGTCTACCACCACATCGATGTTGTGTTGTTTATTCTTTTCAAGTTCAGGAACTTCGGTCACATCATAGACAACCCCATCGACACGAACACGAACGTAGCCATCCTTTTGAATCTTTTCAATCAGCGTCTTGTGCTGCCCTTTTTTCTTACGAATAACAGGAGCCAAAATCTGCAGACGCTGGCGCTCTGGTAATTCCAAAACCTTGTCGACAATCTGCTCTACAGACGAAGCCTTGATGGCTCCATGCCCATTGATACAGTAGGGTGTTCCTACACGAGCGTAGAGGAGACGTAGATAGTCGTTGATTTCCGTCGTTGTCCCAACCGTTGAGCGAGGATTTTTACTGGTTGTCTTCTGGTCAATAGAAATGGCAGGGCTTAGACCATCGATAGAGTCTACATCTGGTTTTTCCATATTGCCCAAAAACTGACGAGCATAGGCTGACAAACTCTCTACGTAGCGGCGTTGCCCTTCTGCATAAAGGGTATCAAAGGCAAGGCTGGACTTGCCCGAGCCTGACAGTCCCGTCACCACAACTAGCTTGTCACGTGGAATTTCCACATCTATATTTTTTAAATTATGGGCGCGTGCCCCATGGATGACAATCTTATCTTGCATGTTACTTCTTTCTAGTCCATTGTTGCTTTCCATTATACCAAAAAAAGTGAAATTCTATTACCAAAAAAGCCGAATTTGTAGTATAATAGTACGGTGCTAAAGATCACTTAAACACAGAATAGATTAGGAAAGGATAGGAGATATGAAACAAGTCTTTCTCTCAACAACAACTGAATTTAAAGAGATCGATACGCTCCAACCGGGCACTTGGATCAATCTCGTCAATCCTACCCAGAGCGAATCGATGGAAATCGCTTCTGCTTTTGATATTGATATCGCGGACCTCCGTGCACCACTCGATGCGGAAGAAATGTCTCGTATCACGATTGAAGATGAATACACTCTGATCATCGTGGACGTTCCCATTACCGAGGAGAGAAATAACCGTACCTACTATGTAACGATTCCCTTGGGGATTATCATCACCGAAGAGGCTATCATCACTACTTGCTTGGAGCCCCTACCACTTCTTGATGTCTTTATCAATCGTAGACTTCGGAATTTCTATACCTTCATGCGTTCGCGCTTCATCTTCCAAATCCTCTATCGCAATGCAGAGATTTACTTGACAGCCCTCCGTTCAATCGAACGTAAGAGTGAGCAAATCGAAAGCCAACTTCATAAATCTACTCGAAATGAAGAATTGATCGAACTCATGGAGTTGGAAAAGACCATCGTCTACTTCAAAGCCTCTCTTAAGACAAACGAGCGCGTGATTAAAAAGTTGACCAGCGCAACTAGCAATATTAAGAAATACCTTGAGGATGAAGACCTGCTGGAAGATACCTTGATTGAAACGCAACAGGCCATCGAGATGGCGGATATCTATGGAAATGTCCTTCACTCTATGACAGAGACCTTTGCCTCTATCATTTCCAACAACCAGAACAATATCATGAAAACCTTGGCCCTAGTGACCATCGTTATGTCCATCCCGACCATGATCTTCTCGGCCTACGGAATGAACTTTAAGGATAATGAAATTCCTTTGAACGGAGAGCCGCATGCTTTCTGGCTCATCGTCTTTATCGCCTTTGCTTTGAGTGTTTCTCTCACTCTTTACCTCATCCATAAAAAATGGTTCTAAACAGGAGTTATTATGTCACAGATTGATTTAAAAGAATTAACAAAGAAAAACCAGGAATTTATCCATATTGCAACCCAGCAATTTCTAAAAGATGGGAAAACTGACGCTGAAATCAAGGCCATCCTTGAAGAAGTCATCCCTCACATCCTTGAAGAACAACCAAAAGGTGTGACTGCTCGTTCTATCTACGGAGCACCAACTCACTGGGCTCACAGTTTCAGCGAAAAAGAACAATACGAAAAAGAACATCCAAAAGAAAACGACGATCCAAAATTGATGATGTTGGATTCAGCCCTTTTCATCACAGGATTATTTGCAGTAGTGAGCGCCTTGATGAGCTTCTTCTCAAACCAACCTGTGGCCTACGGATTGGTAACACTTATCAGTGTAGGGGCCTTTGGTGGAGTTGCTTTCTACCTTCTCTACCACTTCATCTACCGCTACTACGGACCAGATACTGATCGTAGTCAACGCCCACCATTCTGGAAATCACTTTTGGTTATGTTAGCAACCATGTTTGCTTGGGTCTTCATCCTCTTCTTGAGTAACTTCCTTCCACAAGCCATCAATGTCAGTCTCCCACCCCTTGTTTTGTTGGTCATTGGAGGAGCTCTCCTTGCCCTACGTTTCTACCTCAAGAAACGTTTCAACATCAAGAGCGCAAGTGCAGGACCAGCTAGATATTAAGATAAACAAAAAAGTAGTGTGTTTTGTAGACAGACTACTTTTATTATGGCTCCAAAGTATTTTTTGATTCTCCAAAGAAAAGTAGCTACATTTTCTAAAAACGTTCTAATGTAAAGGCTTTCCTTAGAATCCCAAGGTTTTATCCTTGAATCCAAGTTGTTTTTCTGTTATGCTAATAAAGTAATAAGGAGAAATATATATGACTAAACAGAGAATTAATCAAATTGTTGGTTCAATTGGTGCCTTTATCGGGATTATTGTATTTATAGCCTACATCCC
>OGKA01002588.1_pt1 | contig 10887 bp, 6 predicted proteins | sample 1572211 | NCBI WGS metagenome assembly OGKA01 (sample SAMEA2582125, study PRJEB24529) | metagenome | biome: Human gut stool | place: China | collected 2011
ATAGCTGGAAAGTAGCGCTCTTCTATATGGACTTTAAAAACTTCTTCTCTTGGAAGCCAGATAGCAATGGTAAAAACACGATTCGCGTAAACGGTGGTCGCTATAGAAATGTCGGTATCGAAGCTCAATATGGCCGCAAGTTAACAGATCGATTAAAAATGACTGTTGGTGCATCTTACTCTAATCCTAAACAACGAGAAATCGATAAGACTTACTGGAAACAAGCAAATCCAAAATTACAATTTACTGGAGGCATCCATTATACAAGTCCAAAATGGACAGCTGGTTCTAGCCTCAACTTTGTAACAAAACGGATGAAGAACCGCGATGGTGGAACAAATCCAAATCTCGTAGCTTGGAATGCGTACGTAGGCTATCAATTCAATCAAGATTCTTCGTTACGACTTGATGCACGAAACTTATTGAATCGTAACAATGTTATCTCCAACGGTGACTGGGAATATTGGGACGAGCCGTTTAACTATCAACTTAGCTATACTCAAAAATTCTAGTCTTTATGTAATCACTAATTAGAACTATACAAGGAGTATCATCATGAATAAGACTATTGGGTTTCTCATAACTTTGATGATACTCCTTTGCATTTGTCTAGCTGGCTGTGGTCTAATTGAGGCCTCTAATGAGCGGCCACAGACGCCTCATACGCGGTATGTGGAAAGCCATGATGGCGTTCAGGTAGGGGTGCCAGAGAATCCGAAGCGAATTTTAGCATTATCCTCTGCGTTTGATACGATTTTACTTGGTCTTATAGAGCCAGAGCGCTTGGTGGGCATCAATAAACTGTCTACCTATGAGGAGTATTCCTTAGAGGCTAAACGAGCAAAGTTGGTAAAGCCTGTTATGAGCTCGTATCCTCTGGAGAAAATCATAGCCTTAAAGCCTGACTTAGTTATTGCCCCCGATTATATATCGGCAGATGTTATTTCCGGCTTACGCCATATGGGGATAGCTACTGTCGTAGTATCGTCGGGCTCTACCGTAGAGGGTGTTATTAAGAATGTGACCGATGTAGCTCATATTATTGGAGAAGACGAGAAGGGGAGCTTTTACAAGCAAAAAATTCGTCGAGAGCTAGATGAATTAAAGCGATTAGGCGAATCTATTCCGCCTGAGCAGCGCAAGACAGTTCTCTTTGTATCGTCTATGGATGGCTACACGGGAACGGGCAGTCTCTTTGATGATATGTGTAAATACATGTATGTTTATAATGCACCGAATCGGATTGGCTTGCCTCCGCGGATTCCCTTTGGGGAGGAACGGGTGATAGCCATGAATCCAGACTATATCTTTATTCCTTCCTATAAGGGAATGGACAAGAATTTGGCGGATCGATATTTATTAAATCCAGCCTTTCAAAATTTGCCGGCTATACGTGAGAACCGTGTTAAGCCATTACCGGCAGCTTATTTATATACTATGAATCAGCATATTGGCGAAGCGATGCTCGCTATCATGCATACTGTATATCCTCAGTTAGAAAGGAATTCTCATGACTAAAGAGAAGCAACGAATCATGGCAATTATTCTAATTGGGGTATTGCTATGTATTGTGAGTCTATTGGCACTCCACGTAGGAACTATCATGATTCCTATCGGTGGCGGTGTACAAAGTATTTTAAATGGTATGGGCTTACCTGTGAATTTTACGGAGCCTATTACAGCTGAACAAGAGGCAGTATTATGGTTTATCCGCATGCCGCGCCTCATTATAGGCCTACTCGTAGGCGGTGCCTTGGCGCTTGCTGGGGCTGTTATGCAAGGTGTTTTCTCAAATCCACTGGCGGACCCAGGTATTATGGGCGTTTCCGCAGGGGCATCTCTCGGTGCAGTTATCGCCATCGCCCTTGGTGTAACATCTCTTGGCATGTTTTACATGCCTGCCTTTGCCTTCGTAGGAGCCTTTGTGTCCGTAGGGATTACCATCCTATTAACATGGCGTAACAACAAGCTCGATACGACTACCTTACTATTAGCCGGTGTCGCCGTTAGTATGCTCCTTGGTGCTTTTACATCAGGCATTTTGACGATGATCAATGAATACCGCTTACGGGAATTCTTATTCTGGATGGTAGGGGGCCTCGACTTCCGTCGTTGGGACCATGTTCTATTGGCGGTAGGCCCTATCATGACGGGCAGTGTCATTTTAATGATGCTCGGTCGTCACCTTAACGTACTCGTCCTCGGTGATACAGAGGCTCGTGCCTTAGGTTTACCTGTTATGGTGTATCGCATGCTATTCCTGTTCTTATCCTCTGTAGTTACTGCTACTGCGGTGTGTGTCAGCGGTTCCATTGGCTTTGTAGGCCTTGTAGTACCGCATATTGTGCGTCTCTTGGTGGGACCTGATCATCGCCTATTATTGCCTATGGCAGCTGTGGGTGGGGCGCTTTTCCTCGTGTTCTGTGATACCTTGGGTCGCGTTATAGCACAACCAGTTGAGATTCGCGTAGGTATTATGACAGCGATCTTAGGGGCACCGTATTTCTTATATTTACTTCATCGCTTGCGTAGTAAAGGAGGGGCCTAATGAAACTAGATGTTCAATCTCTATCCGTTACGCTAGGGGAAAACGCTATTCTAAAGGATGCATCCTTCTCTATTGATAGTGGTGAGTTCGTTGGTATTATCGGACCTAATGGTTCTGGTAAAACGACATTACTAAAAACCTTGCGTGGTCTCTATCCTATCTCTGGGGGCAAAGTTTTGTGGGACGGTAAAAGTATCGCTTCTTTGAGCGACAAGGAAATCGCTCATCATGTAGCGTATATGCAACAGTCCGTCAATGTTTCCTTTGATTATGAAGCTATCGATATTGTGATGACAGCTCGTTATCCTTACTTAAAATGGTGGCAACAAGAAGGACCAGAAGATAAGGTCATTGTAGAAGAAGCCATGAAAGACGTAGGTGTATATCACTTGCGACATCGCTCCGTGCAAAACCTTAGCGGTGGCGAACGACAACGAGTATTCTTGGCTAAGGCTTTGGCACAACAAACAGAGGTGCTATTGCTCGATGAACCAACGGCGGCGCTCGATTTAGTGTACGCCGATGATATTTTCCACGAAGGTCGTCGATTATGCGATGAAGGAAAAACTATTTTAATCGTCGTTCATGATTTAGAACTAGCTGCTAAATACTGTACTAAGCTCGTCCTAGTTAGCGATGGTCATATCATCGATGTAGGTACGCCAAGAGAAGTATTGACTGCGGATAACTTACGAGCCGCATTCCATCTATCAGCTGCGGTCTATGACGATCCGTACTTTAAACAACAACGTATCTTTGTATTCCCTAAGGGAACTACGGATATTGAGGCATATAAACAAACAGAGGCTAGTGGAGAGATGTCCATTGATCCTCAGCTGAAATAGACGTATGGATATCTATTGATAGCTTCGTAGATTTCCTGTCTAGCTTACAGATTTATGTTACTATTCCGAATGAGGTTAGGCTTATGTTATATCCATTTACTGCTATTGTTGGTCAAGAAGAAATGAAATTGTCCCTTCTGCTCAATGCTATCAATCCATCTATCGGTGGTGTGTTGATTGAAGGGGAAAAGGGCACAGCAAAGTCTACGGCGGTACGTGCACTGGCGAGCCTTTTACCTCCTATGGAAGAAAGTGCTTCGGCCATGACCGTTGTAGAGCTACCAATTAATGCTACTGAAGACCGCGTTGTAGGGTCTATTAACTTAGAAAAGGCCTTACAAGAGGGTGTAAAAGCCTTTGAACCAGGTATTTTACAAGCAGCACATCAAAATATTCTCTATGTAGATGAGGTTAATCTATTAGATGACCATATTGTAGATATCTTACTAGATGTAGCGGCAATGGGCGTGAATACGGTGGAACGAGAAGGGGTAAGCCATTCACATCCATCTCGATTCATTCTCGTAGGAACCATGAACCCTGAAGAAGGTGACCTTAGACCACAGCTATTAGACCGTTTTGGCCTATCCGTTATGGTTTGTGGTGAACAAGATCCAACACAGCGTATGGCTGTTATCAAGCGACGTCTAGCCTTTGGGGACAATCCCACAGAATTCGTGGAAACCTATAAGGAATCGGAACGAGCTTTGCATGAGCGCTTGTTAGAGTCTCGTAAGCTATTACCAACTATTATCCCCACTGATGAGATTCTCCTCAAGATAGCAAGCATTAGTATCGGTGTTGGTGTTGATGGACATCGCCCAGATATTACGATGATGCATACGGCTCGCGCTCACGCTGCCTTTCACGGTCGCTCACACATCATAGATGACGATATTAAGGTAGCTGCAAGATTGACGTTAAAACATCGTATGCGAAGATTACCTTTTGAGGAGCAAGGTCACGATGTAGACCGCATCGATACAGTAGTATCTGCGGTACTTGAGGACTAGCTATGGATACATCTGTACAAGAGGCCCTCAAAATAGGCCTTGTAAATGATCAGATTCATAGTGTTGTTATTTCTGGTGGTACTGGTGTTGGTAAAAGCTTTTTAGTTCGCCAGTGCCTCGAAAAATGGCACATTCCGTATCGCCTTATTCCTGTGTATATAGATAACTCACAACTACAAGAGACTATCGACTTTGAAGCGTCTCTACAGCAAGGTCAGATGGTGATGAACGCAGGTTTATTAGATGATCCGCACACGCGATGTTGGCTCCTAGATGATGGTCAAGTTCTATCCCCAGATGTGCGCCACGCCTTATTAGTGGAGGCAAAACGCCGTCATATCTTGCTAATCATGACGATAAACCATGGGGATATAACCTTAACTGATGCGGAATGGGAACTCGTAGACGTACATGTATCTATGGAACCAGTTTCATTGGAATCTAGGGTAGCGGTATTACAACAAACTCGAGATGGAATTTCTTGCGTAGAGACTGTGTTACCTTTAACAGAAGCGGGCACATCTGACGTTGTAGTCAGCTTAATCGACAATAAGCGGATTTCATCGATTGCTACACCTGATGCAATGATGTCTCTTGCCGTATCCTATGCACTTAAAGCGCATACCGTAGGTCATGGCGCAGAATATGTGTTGTTACAAGTTATGAAGTCCTTAGCTCTTCTAGAAGGCGGTTCCTATTGTAAGCCTCGTCATGCAGAATTAGCGGCGCAATATGTACTGCCACATCGTATGAAAAAGGCTGAAACACCAGAATCACAGCCATCACCAGGTGAAAATTCCAGTAGTGCCAGTGAGAAAGATCATAGTCAAAGTAATGACACCTCCGACTCAATGGATTCCGATGTATCAAATGACTGTGAACAGGATGATAGTAATAGGGATGAGCTATATCCTAATGAATCAAATCCTAACGAATCAAACGCTAATGATGTAGATGATACTGATATAGATTCTGCTGAAGGTGATGATACTAATTCATGTGAAACTAATGGCAGTAGCAATTCCTCAGAGTCTAAAGACCGACTAAGAGTTAATGCTACTAATGATATGGGCGATATATATGACAAGCTATCTTCTTTATGTTTGCCCGATACTGTTGCCCGTATAGCTAACCAATTATTCCAATGGAAACTGGAATCTTCTAAAACAGTAGACCGTCAGTATCGCAAAGGCTCAGGTCGTCGCCTTATGACTAAGACAAAGGATACGAGAGGGCGCATGATTCGAGCTTACCAAGATGAACAGGCTCTAGAGGACTTGGCGCTAGTAGACACGTTGCGAGCGGCGGCGCCGTATCAGCGATTGCGGGCTGCTATTAAAGGGGAACAAGAAAAACCATCTATTCAGCCCCAACAATTAGAGAAGCAAGGCAGCAAGGGATTATCTATAGTGATAAAACCTCAGGATTACCGCCGAAAAGCCCGTGAAAAGCGCATTGGCGCATACCAGCTCTTCGTAGTAGATGCCAGTGGGTCTATGGCGGCGCGTCATCGCATGGAGGCCACTAAAGCGGCTATTCTCAGTCTCTTGCGAGATTCTTATATCCACCGTGATTCGGTAGGGCTCATTGCATTTCGAAAGGAGTCAGCCGAAGTTTTATTGCCCTTCACGCGCAGCGTGGAGCGAGCAGAGCGACTGTTAGCCTCTATGCCTACAGGCGGTAAAACGCCATTAGCTCACGGTTTACGAATGGCCTACACCATGTGCGATAGATTGTTGCGTGCCCATCGGGCGGAACGAATTCAGATTATATGTATCACCGATGGTCGTGCTACTTCTGGTGATTCAGATGACCCTGTATCAGAGTCCAAGCAATGGGCTCGTATAGTAGGCACGTTACCAGTGGATTGTATTGTAATAGATACGGAAACGGGCTTTATCAAACTAGGCCTGGCTAAAGAATTAAGTAAATTGATGAATGGCAGTTATTATGCTATGGATACTATTTCGGCAGATCGTATTTTGCGCGTATCGCGGAGGTAAATCATGAGTCGGCTCATGTATATTTCTAACTTAGGAAAACAAATCCAATATATAGAAAAGGCCGTTGCTACCTACCCTGAATTGATACAAGGCGAGGTGGATATTTGCAATATGAAAAAGCCTCCTCTCTGGGACGGTGATTTTGAAAGTCGCCTTCGTGCTGCCGATGTAGTACTCGTAACAAACATGGGGGTTGGCTTAGACTCGCCATTCTTAGAACGCCTTGAACGATGGCTATATGCGCATCATCCCAAATACTGGATCGATGTGGTAGAGCCTAAGAAAACGGATATTCTGTATCGCAATATAGATGTAGACCAGCGGACTCTTCTTGAAAGCTATCGCCGCACTAGTGGTGTCATGAACTATGTGCGCCTTATTAACGGAGCTTTCAGTACGAAACCGACCTCAGAATGGGAGAAACCTGACCACATTCCGTGGCAAGCCATTATGGGACGCAATGGAAATATTTATGAAACCTATGATGAGTTTATGGATGCCGAAGGCAATCGGGATTGGCCATCCATAGCGGTGTATTTCTATCGCGATGAATGGATTATGGGGGATATTTACTATCAGCAGGCCTTGTTTGAAGAAATTTATAAACATGGTTACAACCCTATTATCTTTTATGGACAATATGGCTCCAATCCTCGGGTGGGCATTCCGAATATGAAACTGTCCATGAATTACCTGTTTGGTAAGGATGTATTCCCTTTTGATGTGCTCATCAATACTTGTAAATTCTCCTTCCAGTCCTTAGGGGCTCAAACCTTGGAGGAATTAAAGTTACAAGATTGCCCAATCATTCAAGGTTACACCATATATATGGATGAAGCGTCTTGGGCTCAGGACCCACAAGGTGTTACACCACTAGATGTGAATTTATCCATATCACAGCCCGAGCTCGATGGGGTTATTCAAGGTGGCGTTGTGGCGTGTCAAACCTATGATGAGCGTGGCCACTATGTGTATTTGCCGGTGGAAGAGCGCATTGCTGCCGTTGTACAGCGAGCTATTAAATGGTCCAAGCTGCGCCATATTCCTGTAGAAAAGCGAAAGATAGCCATTGTTTTACACAACTATCCGCCTAAGAACTCCAATATTGGTTCTGCCGCAGGCCTTGATACGCCTGAATCGGTGCTACGTTTATTAGCGCAGATGAAGGAAGAAGGCTACCTTGTCGATACGGTGCCAGACACTAGTGCAGAATTGATGGATATGGTAACGTCCCACATGACCAATGACCGATCCATGCTTACCGATGAGTTGTTAGCTTCTGCAGAAGGTCGTTTGAGTAGTGATGATTACAAAGCGTACTTTGCTACGCTTCCAACAGAGACGCAAGCAGCAATGATTAAAGCTTGGGGCGAGGCTCCTGGTGATGTATTTGTCTATGACGATGAAGTAATCATACCGGGCTTCTCTAATGGTAATCTATGGATTACGGTGCAACCGCCGCGAGGCTTTGGGGAGAATGTATCTGCCATTTACCACGATCCATGTTTGCCACCACCTCATCAATACTTGGCGTTCTACCACTGGGTTCGGACCGTCTTTGAAGCGGATGCAGTCATTCATGTAGGGACTCATGGCTCCTTAGAATGGCTCCCAGGTAAGGGAGCAGGACTCAGTGCTAGCTGTTATCCTGAAATTGGCATCTCTAGTTTGCCAAATATTTATCCGTACTGGACAACCATCATTGGAGAAGGCATACAGGCTAAGCGGCGTAGTTCAGCCTGTTTAGTGGGCCACTTGTCGCCACCGATGACGACGGCCGGGCTCTACGATGAGTTTGAAGAACTAGAAGCCTTACTCGATGAGCATAGCCACTTTGAACAGGAGCATCCTGAGAGTGTAGCTGACATAAGCGAAGTGATTCGCGAAAAGGCCCTGGCCTGTCATCTTATTGATGAAGAAAAGGGACCTACTATGGTGGTGGACGATATAATTACAGAAGTTCACGAAAAGCTAAGCGATTTGAAACATATGCAAATGCGCAATGGGTTACATATATTGGGTCAAGGCCCTGAGGGGACAGATTTAGAAGAATTTATTACTGCCATCATACGAACCCCTCAAGGGGATATTGCATCGGCCTTAGAAACATTAGCTGCGGAGATGGGCTATGATTGGACGCATTTAGAGCAGCACAGTGGTGAACTCTCTGATGAGGGCACTCGTAATAGCGTAATTATCGACCGTATTTGGAATGAATTACGTACCTTTGTATCTAATGTCATGCATAACCCAGATTATGAGATCGTTCCTAGTCTGGAGCCTTTGGCTGAGGCTATCCTTCGTGAGTACATTCCTAAATTAGGTGAAACCAAGAATGAGCTCATTTCCATATCTAAAGCCTTACAAGGGACCTACGTTGAGCCAGGCCCTGGGGGTGCGCCATCGAGTGGTCAAGTAGATGTACTTCCTACAGGACGAAACTTCTATGGCTTAGATGAGCGCGCCTTGCCGACGAAGATAGCGTACCAACTAGGCATAGACTTGGCAGATCAAGTTATAGCCGATTATATTTTAAATGAACAGCGCTATCCGGAGACGGTTGGCATTATCCTTTGGGCTAGTAGCAATTCTAGAAGTCACGGTCAGTGTTTAGGTGAGTTCCTCTATTTGCTAGGGGTTCGCCCTAAATGGCAATCCAATGGCCGCATTTCTGGGTTAGAGGTTATCCCATTAGAGGAATTACAACGACCTCGTATCGACGTAATGGGGCGTATCAGTGGTCTCATTCGAGATATGATGCCTACTGCTATCAGCTGGCTCGACAAGGCGGTTGAACTAGTGGCAGACCTAGATGAACCATTGGAAGATAACTATGTGAAAAAGCATATTCACGACGATGTAGACTGGCTCGTAGAACAAGGTGAAGATCCTCTGCTAGCCACTAAGAAGGCTCGCCTTCGTATCTTCGGTGACCCGCCTCAAGCGTATGGCACCGGGGTAGGCGCCTTGATAGAAGGTAAAAACTGGGAGTCCTTAAGCGATATTGCGCAAGTATATAGCAAGTGGAGTAGCTTTCACCTGCACAAGGATGTGCCACAAGATATGCGGCTATTCCAACGTCGCCTCACGACTATGGATGTGACCATCAAGAATGAAGACAATCGGGAGACTCATATTTTGAGTGCTGACGATTATTATAGCTATCATGGTGGGCTCATTGCGGCGGTGCGAAACGCAAAAGGCAGTGCTCCTCGCGCGTATGTAGGGGATAGCACAGATCGTAGTCGCGTCGTGATGCGGTCCTTGTCAGATGAGTTTCGTCGTGTTGTGCAAGGGGAAACACAGAACCCAAAATTCATTCAAGCTATGATGAAACATGGATACAAAGGAGCATCGGACATGTCTAATGTAGTATCTCATAGCTTTGGCTGGGATGCGACGAGCGATATAGTTCCCGACTGGGTCTATGAAGGCTATGCGAACAAGTATGCCTTAGACAAAACGGTACAAGACTGGATGCGCGACGTAAACCCTTGGGCCTTGCAGCGCATTGCCGAAATCTTGTTAGAAGCCGCTCAACGTGGCTATTGGGATGCAGACCCAGAGACGTTACAAGACTTGCAGTCTTTATATCTTTCCATAGAAGGTGTTATAGAAGGGCGTTAGTATGAAACAAAGAATATCGATTATATGCACCATACTCATGATGGTACTGCTGGTGGTCGGTTGTGGACCTACACAAACGGGGACGACTGGCGCTACACATCAGGTGACAGATGGCACCGGCGTAGCCGTTACGGTGCCTAGCGAGCCTAAGCGCATCGTTCCTATCGCTGCGAGTACAGAGGATATCGTCTTATCCTTAGTTGATCCGAGCCGAGTGGCTGCTGTGGGCACTGTGGTAAACAATGTGCCTGAGGCGTCAGCTAAGGTAGAAAAACATGTGAAAGCAACTGCTGAGTCCATGCTCTCTGTACAGCCTGACTTAGTATTAGTCCCAAACTGGATGTCCCCCGATGCAATTGGGGAAATGCGGAATATGCAAATACCAGTGTATGTGTATAAGACGCCGACTACGGTAGAAGAAGCAAAAGCAGTTATTCATGAAATTGCTGGTCTTTTACATGCCTCTGATGAAAAGATGATTGCTAGCATGGATGCAGATTTGAAAACTGTAGAAGACATAGCAAATAAGCATAGCGGGGAGCGTCCTTTGGTGGCGTTTTACACGCAATTTGGTCTTACAGGTGGCAAAGGGTCAACCTTTGATGACATGACGAAATATCTGAAGGTACATAATGCGGCCGCTCAATTAGGCTTAGGGCCTTTTGATAACGGGACGCGAGAGGATTTAATCAAAGCCAATCCAGATATTATTATCATTCCGTCTGTGGACTATACTTCTGATGGCACTACGCCAGCAGCGGCAGAACAGCTTTATTCTGATCCTGCGTTGCAAGGTGTTAAGGCCATCGCCAATCGTCGTGTGTTCCTCGTAGATTCCTCGCAGGTCATGA
>OGKA01002591.1_pt1 | contig 10880 bp, 11 predicted proteins | sample 1572211 | NCBI WGS metagenome assembly OGKA01 (sample SAMEA2582125, study PRJEB24529) | metagenome | biome: Human gut stool | place: China | collected 2011
TTTAAAGCGTGGTGGAATTTACCCCTGCACTGGAATTTACTTTTTCAAGTCAGCTATGGTGTTTAGTGAAAATAGGGTACTTGTCCAAGATAAGACTGATGACGATTACTCTGGAATAACATTTCCGGGAGGACATGTGGAAAGAGGAGAATCATTTACAGATGCTGTGATACGCGAAGTGTGGGAAGAAACTGGATTGAAAATTTCAGAACCAAAACTTTGTGGGATAAAAGACTGGATGAAGGATGAAGAAACAAGATATATAGTGTTATTATATAAGACAGATAAGTTTGAAGGAATAGTTACTTCGTCTGAAGAAGGGGATTGCTTGTGCGGAGGAGATTGTGGTGAGGGAGGTGGCGTATGTGTGATGTAGAGGGCGGCTGGGAGGCTGTCCTTTTTGCTACTTTAAATTTAATTAATCGCTGAATTATATTTTTTGTGAAAAAAAGTTGCATAAAAAATAATTAATGATATAATAATGATAAGTAAAGAAAAAAAGTGACTTGGAGGAATGAGCCATGATTATAGAGGTAAGAGCAAAAAACTGTTATGCATTTGAGGATGATATTACATTTTCGATGAAAGCAGATATGCGAAATAAAAAATTTGGAGCAAACGTTCATCAGGAGAATAATTTTAATGTGCTTAAAACAGTAGGAATATATGGACCAAACAATGCTGGAAAAACATGTCTCATCAAGTGTATTAGAGCAATAAGAAATGTACTTTTAAATAAGAAGAATGGACTGATGACAAATATATTTACTGATAGTGATGTATGCGAGTTAGGTGTTACATTTATGGCATCTGGAAGAAAGTTTTCTTATGATTTTAAGTATGATGCAGAAAAAGAAGAATATATATATGAGTCCTTTTCGGAGATATTTAAAGATCAGTACAACAACGAAAAGGAAGTTTGTTGGTTAAAAAAAGATACTGTTAGTGAAATATATGAGTGTATTGATGAATCTGTTCAGAATATGATTTCAGTTGTATCGAAGAATAATTTGCTATGCTATGTGGTAGATACAAGTAAATTCGAACATATCAATGAGATGAAGCAGATTCTTGTCGGATTTGCAGAAAAAATTGATATCATCAATATGAATAACATACCTATGCAGCACACGATTGAACTTATGAAGAATAAGAATCAGTTACAGCAAAAGGTTGTTGAGTTCATAAAAAATGCTGATTTATATATGGATAATTTTGAATATGTGGATATGGATAAGATACAGCTGAAAACTGGTGAAGGTGACGAAAAGCCAGATGAGAAAGTGCTTGATATTCCAGAGAACATTATGGATCAAATCAGATTGGTTTCTACTTATAAGGGAGTCCATGTGCCAAGTATGATGTTTGACTCCACAGGAACAAAGAAGATTGCAGCTATTGCCAGCTATGTAATTGAAGCACTTGAACAAGGCAGGATTTTAGTCGTGGATGAGTTGGATAGCAGTATTCATTTTAAGCTTACCAGGGCGATTGTTGCGATGTTTAATAATGAATTAAATACAAGTGCACAGATGATATTTACAGTACATGATATAAATCTTATGGATTGCAAGAGAATGTTTCGAAAGGAGCAGATTTGGTTTGTTCATAAGGATGAAGAAGGTGTGTATGTATATTCACTTGCAGATTTTACAGCACAGCAGGGCGTACGAGATACGACAGATGTTATGGAAAAATATCGGAAAGGTGCTCTTGGAGCATTGCCTGATCCAGAACTAATCAATTCCTTGCTTAGTATTAAAGGTGATGTAAAGGGGGATGATGCCGATGCCAAATAAGCTCCCTAAGTTCTTTGATAAGCATAAAATTTGCATTATCTGTGAAGGTAATGAAGAATATGAGTATCTTAAGCGCTTGAAAGATTTGAATGTGTGGAACGAGCAATATGAAGTTTCACTAGTTAATGCCGGTGGCAATGGAAATATCCCGGCGAGATATCAGGATCGATATCAAAATGGGGCAGACGAACTGGTGCTTGTGTTCTGTGATACTGAAAAGAAACCTCATGAGCAGTATGAGGACATTAAGCGTAAGATTAATGTGTTTCATGGTGTGGATAATGCTGCAGATGAAGTGATTATGTTTGGTAATCCCTGTACGATGCAGATAATATCCAAGCATTGGACCGACGAAAATTTGAAATCTCCTGCAAAACCGGTGAATGCTCCTTTGATAAAGAAATATACCGGAGTAGAGAATTACAAAGGAAGAGCAGACCAGATTCAGAAAGTTATGGAACATGTTACTGTGAAGAATTACAAAGATATGAGCCGACGAGTGAAAGATTTGGATTCGGATGATTCTGTTACTGGCAGCAGTAATTTTGGAAAGTTCATAAATCTGTTTGAGAGTAATGACAGTAGGTGGATTGAGGAGATTAATGGAATATTAGAAATATAGATTTTGTGGTTGGAGGATAAAGAATGTATAATATACAAATTCATAATTGCAACAACATTAAAAATGGAACAGTAAGAATAGAACCGAATAAACTTAATATTAAGTACGGTATTAATGGAACTGGTAAAACTACAATTGCAAATGCTATAAAATACTCAGTTAAAGAGGATAAATTACAGGATTTGCAATCATACTATTCCACGGACAAAGCAAGTATTGAGGTAAGTCCAAAATTTAATAAAATCCTTGTATTTAATGAGGAATTTATTAATCAGGTTGTATTTGTTGAAGACGAGGTAATTGAGAATTCATTCGAAGTTTTTTTGAAGACACCAGATTATGAGACAAAGAAAAGACAGTTAGATGAACATCTTAAAATTTTACGAGAGATTGTGGTAGAAGATAGTGAAATTGTAGATTTAAAGAATAAGCTAATGACAATAAATGGAAAATTTAGTAGGACGTCTACAGGCAAGTTGAGTATTACTGGCGTACTTAAAAGTTTGTTATCAAAGCAGAATTTATATAACATACCAACAGAGTTGGAGTCATATAGACCCTTTATTGAAAATGCAGATAATAATATTGCATGGATTGATTGGGTAAATAAAGGGGAGGCATTTGATAATATAGATTGTTGTCCGTATTGCTCAGAGGGACTAAAAGAAAATCATATTCAAAAAAAGGAAATCTTTAAGAAAACATATAAGAAAAAAGATTCACAAAATTTAAAAGAAATCTTAGAGTTAGTTCAAGAATTGAAAGAATTTATGTCTGATGAAAAATACAATGATCTAATTAAATATATAAAATCTGAAACACCTGATGATGTTATTAAGATGATTGTAGGAAAACTTACGACGGAGCTTGATTTATTAATATCAAGATTTGATGCAATTAGTGATTTTGGTAGAAAAAATATTGCAATGGCAGATATTTCGGATATTGAACAACAGATATCACATATGGAAATTCCAGTAGATATTTTTGAAATTTTTAGAGGGGAAAAATTACTGAATATATTTTCTAGAATCAATGAAAAAATTGTGCAATTAAAAGGTGAGGTTTCTTCCTTGAAGAAAGAAATGGGGGAGCTTAAAGGACTCTTATTAGCAACTATAAATGCTTCTCAAATGGATATAAATGACTTTTTAAAAACTGCTGGAATAAATTATGAAATTGAAATAAGGGCAGAGGATGAAACAAATAGTAAAACCATATTAAAACAATGTTTTAGTGATGAGAAGTCGAATGTGGAAAATATACGAGAACACCTAAGCTGGGGTGAAAAAAATGCTTTTTCTCTAATTTTATTTATGTATTATGCACATATGCAAAATTCGGATTTAATTATATTAGATGATCCGGTATCATCATTTGATAGCAATAAAAAATATGCAATTTTGCATAGAATGTTTAAAAATATGGGTAAACAGCAAATATCTCTATTGGATAAAACTGTTCTGTTACTTACGCATGATTTTGAACCGATAACTGACTTTATAGTAGTAGGTAAAATGTCTAAAGATAATGCTGTCGCATCATTTGTATGGAATGAGAATGGTATAGTGGCAGAGCAAATAATAGATCCAGAAGATGATGTTTGTATAATCACGGAGGAATATGCTAATATAGCGAGAAAAAGTGATATTAATATTGTTAGCAGGGTTGCGTTTTTAAGAAAACTGTGTGAATTAAATGGGCGTCAAGGAGAATGGGGAGAGGCATATGAGATACTTTCTTGTTTAGTACATGCATCAGGTATAAGAAGAAAATTGGCAAATGATACATATGTTGACATGGATGATACTGAAATTGAAAGTGGAATGAGTAAAATAAAAGAATTTATTCCAGGTTTTGACTTTGAAGAATATAAAGATAGTACTTATACGATTTCTGGAATAAAGACTTTATATGAATGTGAAAATAATGCTTACTTAAAAATTCAGCTGTTCAGAGCAATATGTGAGATAGCAGGTGACACTATTAAATTATCGCCTTTTGATGATGGGTGGTATAAGTTTATAGATGAAACTTATCATATTGAAAATGATTATCTTCATTATTTAGACATATTGAAATTTAACATTGTGCCGAATTATATTTCTAATAAGGTAGAGGAAATGATGAGCAAACTATAACAGAGTGATTTATGATTGCAAAATGCTTGCAAAAAATACCAAAGCGGCAAAGAATATGTAGAGTTTTAAGAATAATTATACAAAATATGCTAATCTATAATTTGGCTAGATACAATATATAGTTGCTAATATCGAGTTTGAATAACGGATTAAAATGCCGAAAGCCTGTATTTATGCGGGGTTCCGGCATTTGTTTTATCAAATAGCTCTAGTTTGGCTCTATTTGTGGGGAGAGTAATGTATAATTAGTGTAGAGCAGATGCAGACAGCCATAGCGGAGAACAGCCGGATGGCACTTGACCAGAATGAATATGAGAGAAGATATGCTGACCTTACCGAAAGGTACAATACCATCAAAGCAGATTATGAGTAAGCGCCTAGTTTCAGGGTGGATTTAAAATCATCACAAAATTTGCCATAATTATAGATGATAGATGCCAGCATTTTACTACAGTATCGGCGCTAGATACTATAAATGCGAGCGTTTTACTATAACTATGGAGGTTTCCTGTATGAAAACGCAAAGACGCACAGCAGACGAACAATATCAACTTATCATGGAATGCCGCAGCAGCGGTCTTAGTGACTACCAATGGTGTACAGAACATAACATCAATCCCGGCACCTTTTACAACTGGGTTAAAAGACTGAGAAAAAAAGCTGTGACAGGGACATGTTAGGAGACATCACTGTCGCAGACGGGATTTATGTGATCTGTGGTTATACAGATATGCGCAAGTCCATTGATGGATTATGCGCTGTCGTAAAAGACCAGCTGAATATGAACCCTTCCAGGCCAAATGCAATCTATCTCTTCTGTGGCAGACGTAGTGATCGAATAAAAGTGCTTCTTCATGAACGTGAAGGATTTGTACTTTTATATAAGCGACTGGATGCCAACGTAGGAAAATACCGTTGGCCGCGCAACCGTAATGAGGTAAAACCCATTACATGGAGGCAGTTTGACTGGCTTATGTCAGGTCTTGAAATCGAGCAGCCAAAGGCAATAAAAAGTACCGGAAATGCTTGATTTTTCAGGATTTTTTGCTTGTTTTATGGTATAATTGAACCATAGAAAAGGAGCGAAAAAACAATGCCTTCAGGAGTAAGAGATATCCAGCTCTTAGAGCTTAAGGATACGATTTCACAACTGAATAATACAATCAGCACTCAGAACGAGCTTATCCGTTCCCTGCAGAAAATGCTGCAGGAACGTGATGCCAAAGACAGCGAAAAGGATCAACTGATCGCTAACCTTCAGGCACAGTTGGACTACCTGAAGACCAGACTTTTTGGCTCCACCAGTGAGATCCGGCATGAACAGCTCCCGGGACAGTTGGATCTGTTCCACCTGCAGACGGAGGATGAACCGGAACCGGTGCCCCTTGAGGTGGAATACATTGAGGTAAAAGCACACAAGAAGGCCCGTAAATCGAAAGCTGCTTATGATGAGGTCTTTGCTGATCTTCCGACAGAGAATGTTTATGTAGATACTCTTACGGAAGAACAGAAAACGTGTGATGTTTGTGGAACAATGATGGTTCCTATCGGACACGAACTCATCCGGACAGAACTGCGTTATACAGAGCCAAAGCTGGAGCGTATCGATTATTATGCGACTACCTATGAGTGTCCACAATGCAAGGAAACGGAAGATCCCCGGTTCATCAAGGACGAAGGAACTCCTGCACTGATCCCGGGGAGTTATGCATCGTCCGGTCTTGCAGCACATGTGATGTATTATAAATATGTCATGTCCATGCCCTTATACCGTCAGGAGAAGGACTTTGAACACCTTGGGGTAAAGATCAGCCGTACGACCATGGCCAGCTGGATCATCTACTGCGCAGAGAATTACTTTTTGCCAATGTATGAATATCTGCACCGGAAACTGTTGAAACGCAGATATCTGATGGCAGATGAGACTCCGATCCAGGTATTAAAGGAAGAAGGCCGCAGACCACAGAGTAAATCTTATGTCTGGCTGGTACGCACTGGTGACGATGGTGAGCTTCCTATCATCCTTTATAATTACACTCCGACCAGAGCCGGCAGTCATGCCGCTGCTTTTCTTGCAGGTGCAGATCCCGGATACTATCTAATGGTTGATGGTTATAAAGGATACAACAAAGTGCCGGAGGCACAGCGTTGTTGTTGCTGGGCTCACATACGACGCTATTGGCTGCGGGCAATACCCAAAGGCCACGAAAAGGATTATACACATCCGGCAGTCCAGGGATTCCTATACTGTAATAAGCTGTTTGAGTATGAACGATCTTATCGAGAAAAAGGATTATCGCTCAAACAGATTTATAATCGCCGCCTGAAGGATCAAAAACCTGTCATAGAGGCTTTTTTGTCATGGCTTGACCAGCTGCATCCGGAATCCGGAGACAGGCTGATCAAGGCAATCAACTATTCCAATGGTTGCCGTCCGTTTATGATGAACTATCTGAAAGATGGTGCATGCAGCCTGAGTAATAATCTCAGTGAGAACAGCATTCGACCATTGGTAGTTGGCCGTAAGAACTGGCTTTTCTGTGATACACCAGCCGGGGCAGATGCCAGTATGAAAATCTATTCTATGATAGAAACGGCAAAAGCCAATGAACCTGATCCACTTAAATATCTGAGCTTCCTTCTGGAGCATCGTCCTGGTGCTGAAATGTCAGACGGGGAATTGGAACAATTTGCCCCGTGGAGTAAATTGGCTCAGGAAACTTGTAAATAAAATGTAGTGAAATACTCGCATGTCTGGCATCCTAGCGCGGGGTGTCAGATTTCATTTATAGGGTACGCCCTAAAACTATGCGCTTACGTTATAAGTAAAATGATAGAAAGGAAACTTGATATGTCCAAAATTTCGATTAACGCGCGAAGCAGTATCAGAATTGAAGGAACGAAGGTGGTATATTTTGATCCGTTTAAGATTGCGGAGGAGAGACATGACGCAGATTTTATTTTTGTGACGCATGAGCATTATGACCATTTTTCACCGGAAGATATTAGAAAAGTTTCTAAAGAGCAGACGATATTAGTTGCACCATATAGTATGAAACAGGTTGTATGTGAACAAGTCGGTAAAATGGTAAGTTGTGTAGAGTATGTTAACGCTGAGGAGTCTGGAACCGAATTAAATCGAGAGGACATTTTGATAAAATGGGTACGAGCGTATAATATTAACAAGCCATTTCATACAAGGGAAATGGGATGGGTAGGATATGTTGTAACCCTTGATGGTGAGACATATTTCGTGACAGGAGATACTGATGCGAATGAAGATAACATAGATGTGCAGTGTGATATTTTGCTTGTGCCTTGCGGCGGAAAATATACTTTTGACGTTAAGGAAGCTGCTGAGTTTACACAAAAGATTAAACCTAAAAAGGTTATACCGACTCATTACACGGATGTAATTGGAGAGTCTGAGATTGGGAATAGGTTCAAAAGAGCAACCATGGAATTGTCGCAAGATATTGAGATTGAAGTAATGCTATAAGAACGAATTTAATAAAGAGTTTTAAATGTAGGAGTGAACATATATGGTACGTGGCATTGCCATTATGGGATTGAACGAGTGCGGAAAATCCACACTTGCACATGCTATTACAAAAAGACTTGATTTTTATGAGATGGATGTAGAAGATTATTATTTTCCAGAACAAAAGAACTCTCGCCAAGCTGTTCTGGAACAACAATATGATGTTAAATGTGAGTATAAAGGGGAACTTCCGTATTCTATGCCACGCTCAGCAAAAGAAGTGCAGGAAATGATCCGTAATGACATAGAAAAGCATCCGCAGTTTGTTATTTCTGGCGTAACAATGAATTGGGATGAGGATATATTGTCTGTGATAGATGTAGCATTTATTCTTGAGGTTCCTGCGGAGGAACGGGTGAAGCGGGTACAACATCGGGAAGAGGTTAGGTTTGGTTCACGTGTTATGTCTGGCGGAGATATGTATGAGCAGCAAAAGGCATTTAGAGAAATTATTGGTAATAGAAGCAACGAACGGGTTGAAGAAAGTGCCAATAGGTTGCATTGTAAGAAAGTGAGATTAGATGGTACGAAAAGCATTGAAGATAGTATCGGTCGTATTATGTGTGTATTAGAGGAAATTGGTATAGGGTGAGTGCCGCAGAGTGTATCTGCGGCATTTCTTGCAGTTAGAAGGATGTAAAAAAAGCAAAAACGGAAAGGTTTTTCGGAAAAGTCGCGTTATTATATAAGTGTAGCTACAAAAAAACGGAAAGGAGTGTAAGCGTGTACAGAGAAATAATACAAGATAGTATTGACTATATTGAAGAAAACATCAAATGTGATATTTCGGCAGCGGAATTGAGCGAAAAAGCCGGATTTTCATTGTTCCACTATTATAGATTGTTTCAGACTGCAGTTGGAATGCCTGTAAGGGAACATATAAAAGAAATCATGAAGGCGATTATCATGCGACAGAGCATGAGATTAGAGGAATGATAAGAGATCAAAATCCAGAGGGAAATGATAATCAAATAATCGAGTATTATACAATGGATGATATTGATAAAGAAACATTAAGAAAATATCGTCAGATTTTTGAAATCAGAAATGATGGTCATGTATGGAATGCTTTAGATGACAAGTCTTTTCTTGAAAAGTTGGGTGGTTATAGGAAAGATAGAAAAACTGGAGTAGAAGGTTTGACATTAGCAGGACTTTTGATGTTTGGTACAGGACAGGCTATCAGAGAACGATTTGATAATGTTTTTATGGACTATCGTAATGAAAGTCAAGTGACAGCAGATATCCGCTGGAATGACAGGATTACTTATGATGGAACATGGGAAAATAACTTGTTTAATTTTTTTACCAAAGTAACACCTAAATTAACTGAGGACTAAAAAAAGCCATTTAAATTGGAAGGTGGCGTTCAGCGTATAGATGATACTCCGATTCACAAAGCAGTTCGTGAAGGTTTTGTAAATATGATTATTCACGCGGATTACTTAATGGATGCAGGTGTGCTAAAGGTAATTAAGAGGTCAGACTCATTTGAATTTACAAATCCGGGAATTTTGAAACTTCCGCTAGAGGATATTTATCGTGGAGGTAATTCAAAGTCAAGAAATCCTCATATGCAGACTATGCTTAGATTGGTTGGATTTGGCGATAATGCTGGCTCAGGATTCCCAACAATTCTTGCTGTGTGGAAGTCAGAAGGATGGATAAAACCAGAATTAATAGAAGATACAAATCTTGATCAGGTGACAATTGTGATGAAGATGGAAAAGGAATCTGATGATAATTCAGCAGAAAAATCAGCAGAATCAGCAGAAATTCAGCAGATTTAAAAAACAGGGAAGGAATGGCGTTATCAGAAAGACATCAGCAGATTTTAGTCATTATGGAGGCTGGTATTGAATATAGTACGGAACAGGTGGCAGAAAAGATAGGATTAAAAGGTCCAAGGACAAGACAATTATTAAACGAATTAGTGAATAAGGAGTTATTGGCTTGTATTGGAACAACTAAAAGAAGAAGATATATTAAGCCTGTGGATTAAATATATCCAGTTTCATTATTACTAATGATAACGAGTATATGATAGACTTTGTTTTATGGCAGTGATAATAGAGAAGATTGGGAAAAGCATTGATAGTGGAAAGGCAAGTTATATAGATTAAAATAATTCGTCGCTTTTTTCATTTGAAAAGCGATGAAAAAAGCGACGAAAAGTTTTTATCAGTTCGGGCAAAACATTACTAAATCAGCTTGTGATAATGATAAAATAGTTAATATTAATTAAATTCATTCATAGCATCCACATATTCCTGTAGTCCATTAGGTTTACAAGCTAATACAACATACAGCAGAGGATTCTCCTGTGCCAGTCGGTACAGATACACAATATCATCAGGTGTATCGAGCAAGACGGCTGAATTACATTTCTCACAACTAATAATAGGTATGTCGGTATATGTATCATTGATAGCATTAATGATAACGGAATTAGCATCAGGTTCATACATGCCAAACAGGTAATAAGGATTATTTTGTTTCATGGTGTTCACCTTCCCACAGATACTTGGCACCATCAAGCAGGTCAATGATGGCTGTAAGCATATTGATGTAGTCGGTCTGTAGCTCCTTGATTTCATCACTATTAGGAAGATGTCTCAAAGTTTGTTCTTCACAGCATTTAATAAATTCTTTCTGCATTTCAAGTAATTGCAGATATAGTGCATTAACAGTCTGTACAAGAGGATATATAGTTTCTTTCTTACCGACAACGCAGATGCGGTTATAGATGCAGGAACGGACAAAGTAATCTTTCTTCA
>OGKA01002599.1_pt1 | contig 10850 bp, 8 predicted proteins | sample 1572211 | NCBI WGS metagenome assembly OGKA01 (sample SAMEA2582125, study PRJEB24529) | metagenome | biome: Human gut stool | place: China | collected 2011
TGGGGAGCAGCGCGCTTTATTATTTCACCTCCTTTATATTATCGTTTTCATCTTTTCTTCCTCGTGCCTGTTCCGGCGGCTTTCGGCTTCCTGCGCTCGGCTCTTTTTTGTTGCACATACTTCCACGCTTTTACGGCGAGCAGTTTGTCGTTGTCCGAACGGCCTGCGTATCTGTACTCGCCCTTTTTGGGGTCGAAACTTATCTGTTGGGGCAAGTAGTTTGTAGGACTGTCTGTGTCGATTTGGGGTGCTCCTACCATTTCCCACCAATTGTCGAGGAATGATGCCTCGTAGATTTTGTAGTGTCCCGTCTCTGTGTCTTTGACAAAGTGGGCTACGACGCTGCATTCTTCGCCGTCTTTGCTCCTCATTCTGCAGTATTCCCAATAGAGGGTGAACTCGGGGTTGAGTTCCCTAAACCTGTCTTCTTCCATTTCCGACCCACATAAAAAATAGGCCGAGTTTACGGGGGCGTAGAGGGCTACAAGCTTCAGGTAGGTCTTGCCATCTTGGTCGCTCTCCAAACATACGTTCAGGTTTCGTTGCTCGAACAGCGGCTTAGGGAGTTTTGTGGGTACATGCTGTGTTGCGTTGCACATTATGGCGAATAGTATGAATATGATTGCTCGTATCATTATTTCTTTTTGTTACTTCATCCTTTGAGCTTGTTGCCCACCGTTGCTTTTTGCTCTTCATTATATTTGCTCCGACACGGTTCTGCTAAATGACCACTATCGGGCGGATGGCGATATTCGTTGTTGAGCTTTATCAGATGGGCTAAATATTCTTGCGCTCCTCTTTTAGTAGTGTCCATTAAGTTTTCTTTCTCTTCTTGGGCTTTGGTTCGGGTAGTTCTTTGCAAGTGGATCGCACGAGAGCAGCTATGTATTCGTGATCATCGAGTTCTTCGATATAAAAATAGTTTTTAGCGCCTTTGTATGGCGGTTGGAGCTGCTCCGTGCGCAGGAGTTTTCGCCCTGCTTCCGTTGGTTTTATGTAGAACCGGTTGTCGCAAATGAGGCCGAAAATCTTGTTGTCGCAATAAATACCATAGTCGCCAAACATTTTCTTTGTGATTATTTCTCCGGCATCAGCACATTGGTCGGCAACGTACTGTACAAAATCAGGATTAGAAGCCATTCTTGATCAGTTTTTTAATTGTTAGCGTATTTGCTTTCGTTTATTAGTTTTCTCCTCAAAGATTATCAAGTAGTCATACTTTGAATGAACGAGGATTCTTTCAGTATTGTCGAGCCATACATAGCCTTATACTTTTGTGGTAATGAGTCTTTGGCTGTCCTTGTCCAATCGCTTAGTGAAACATTAAACCGCGCGCTATAGAGGTCTGCCCCAGCCTATGTTGAAGTTGCCAGAGAAACTGTTGCCTTCGTATGGACTTTCAACTCTCCAATTGCCCCGCTTGGCATAGATTTCCTCCGTTTTCCAATCTTGGTAAGTGTATCTGATTGTTTTCATCTTACCGGTCTTGGGATCTTTTACCTCAATCTCTTTGCCTTTTTTCTTCTTAGAGAACAGTCCGGAACCTGCAGCTTTAGAAGCATTACTAAGTATTCTCCCCAGCTGCGCTTGACTTTCCGTACACATAAAAGAGGCTAAAAGTACGATAAACCATATTTTTATCATTCGTCCCATAACTTGAAATGTTTAATGAAAAATAAAAGGTTAATTCTCCCTTACTTGGTTTTTTATGCCAGTATATTCGCTTCAAAGATATTAAAAAGATGAAAATGACGCCACCTTTCGAGGAAAAAAGAGACTTGTCGGGCGAGTTGTTGTCGTTAATGTTTTCTGCCACTCCGCAGTATCGAAAAAAATAGCTCAGAGGAGTGTCTAAACTTTCTTAGGTGATCGGAAAAATTCTTTTAGGTGATCGGGAAAATTGTCTCCTATGATCGAAAAAATTGTCCTATAAGACAATTTTTCTTCTCTTATAGGAAAGTTTGAAGAGGATATATAGTGTTGATAATCAGCATTATTTTTGTCTTTCTTCAGCGCTCTTTCTGCTTTATGCTGTTGCGCGTGTCGAGGCTTTTGCTTTAGGCGGGCCGGAAAAGGAAGTTATAAGTGAAGCTGAAGCAAGCTCCCCCTGAAAATTTTTCCGTTTAGAAGGCTATAATAGTAGGGGGTGCTTTCCGGAAAAGTCCGCAACGCCGATTGTTGGGCGTTGCGGACAGAGCGTGGAAGGGTGTTGAGCGTTTTGTAAACGACCAAGTGTTGGGGATAATAGACTGAAAGGCACTGACAATAAAGTCCGGACTCGTCATCCTTTTTTTAAGCAGACTTTTGCAGCCTATTCTTTGTTTGTATCTTTCAGAATTTGGGCGAGAATTTCAGGTAGCTCCCAATTGCACGCTTTCATTTGCTCGAGCAGGGTTTTGCCTGCTGTTGATAGTGAGAAATACATTTCGCGTTTGTCGACCTTTCCCATGACACGTGAGATCAGAGCTTTCTTCTCAACAGCGCAGATAATCTTTGACGTGTTGGAGCAGGTTAGGCCTAAGGCTTCAGCAATTTCGCCAGCAGTTAAACTTTTATTTTCGGAAAGCAGGCACAGGAGCATTCCCTCGTTGATGTTCACGCCATGAAGCTTTTGCATTTCTTGTTCTAAAGCTGAAATGGCACGATAGATGTCGCGTAAGTGGCAAATACAGGTTTTGTCCATATCTGTTACTTAAATAAAGAGATTAACGTTTGCATCTTCAGCGCGTTGCATATAAGTGGCAACACCACCTATGCTTACTCCATCTATGAGTTCGTTTTTGTCAATTCCCATCATATCCATTGACATTTGGCACGCAATAAACTCTACACCATTGGCGCGCGCTTGATCGCGCAAGTCTTCGAGCGAACTGATGTTTTTCTTCCGCATGATGTGGCGCATGAGTCGATCCCCTATACCCAGCATACTCATTTTAGATAGGTGTAGGCTTTGGGAGCTTTTGGGGAGCATCCACGAAAACATCTTACCGAAGATATCTTTCTTTACTTTAGGCTTTCGTTCGCGCTTAATCACGTTGAGTCCCCAAAATGTAAAGAAGATGGAGACCTTATGCCCCGTAGCTGCTGCTCCATTGGCCAGTACAAAGGTTGCAAGGGCTTTGTCGAGGTCATCGCTAAACATAATCAGCGTTTTGTTTTTGCTGTTGCCGGTAGCGTTTGGCGTAGTTTCTTGCGGATCGTTTTTCTCAATCACTACGGTATGATAACCATTCTGTATAGATTTTGTAATGAGACTATTGCCCGTTGTTTGGCACCACGCCTCGACATCGCGGGAGAAGCCTGCATCTGTGGCTACGACCTCGATACGTTCGCCTGTTTGCGCTTGGTCCATCGCATTTTTTAGTTTCATAATAGGGCCCGGGCATTGCAGTCCGCACGCATCTATTTTAAGCGTAGATATGCAGGGCTTTGTCGTGTTGACTTCCGGCTGCTGCTTGAGCGTGGCCTTATTTGTGATGGGCGCTGTCGCAAGGGCGTAAATCTGATAACCACCGGAGAGATTACATACGTTCTTAAAGCCGTGGCCTTGGAGGATGCGTATTGCCAAATAACCACGAAGTCCGACGGCGCAGAATACTACGATGTCTTTGTCCTTGGGTAGTTCGTTGAGGCGCTCACGTAGTTTTTCCAGCGGGATGTTTATTGCCCCTTGAATCGTACCCAACTCATATTCGCTCTGCGTTCTGACGTCGAGCAGGAGCGTCTTATTGCGGTCAAGATTACCTATGTCTCTCCAATAAATGGCAGGCATCGCGCCACTAATGATATTATGTGCCACATAGCCGGCAATGGCTATGGGATCTTTTGCAGAAGAGAAAGGCGGTGCATAAGCTTGCTCTATGCGAATGAGGTCTTGCACCGTGCCCCCTTGCTTGATGATTAGTGCAATTTGATCAATCCGTTTGTCTACACCATCATTTCCCACACATTGTGCGCCCAATAAGCGCCCCGTTTGGGGGTCAAAAGTCAGTTTGGTAGTTAGGCGGAATGAACCGGGGTAGTAGCCGGCGTGCGCCGCCGAAACGGTTGTAGAACTAGCATAGGCGATACCTGCTTGCTTTAAGCGCTTTGCCGGTAATCCGGTCGTGGCCACCGTGAGGTCGAACACCTTTGCAATGGCAGTACCTATAGAACCCTCGTATTTTTCTTGTTTGCCTCGCACCATATGGTCAGCCACGATGCGTGCTTGCCTATTGGCAGGACCTGCTAAGTAGTTGAGCCAGTTTTCTCCTGTAATGGGGTGGGGATATTCAATAGCATCTCCCACGGCGAAGATGTCGGGGACGGAGGTCTCCAAATACTCGTCAACTTGGATGCCACGCCCCACGCGAATGCCGGCTTCGGTGGCCAGATGCGTGGAAGGGCGAACGCCGATGGAGAGCAGTACGAGGTCGGCATCTAAGTTCTCGCCATTTGCTAAGCAGACAGGGATACGATGATCGACTTGCTCAAAATGGTCTACGCCTTTTTCGAGATAGAGGTCAACGCCTTTATCTGTTAAATGGCGATGAACGTATGAAGCCATAGAGAAATCGATGGGCGCCATAACTTGATTAGCCATTTCGACAATCGAAACCTTTGCTCCTGCTTCTTGAAGGTTTTCGGCCATTTCCAAGCCAATGAAACCTCCACCCACAACAACTGCACTTTTCACTTCGTGCTCTTGAAGGTAGCTCTTGATGCGGTCGGTATCTTCTACATTTCGGAGTGTGAAGATTCCCTCAAGGTCTATTCCTTTTAGTGGTGGACGCACAGGCGTAGCACCGGGTGAGAGTAAGAGGCGGTCATAGCCTTCTTCATAACAAGAGCCATCGGCTTTGCGCACCGTTACCGTCTTCTTTTCGGGATGAATAGCTATGGCCTCGCTGCAAATGCGTACATCTACATTAAATTGTTGTCCGAAAGCTTCAGGAGTTTGGACAAAGAGTTTTTCGCGATGGGCAATCACGCCACCTATATAATAAGGAAGACCGCAATTTGCATACGAAATATGCGGCCCCTTTTCTAAAAGGACAATCTCTGCTTGTTCGTCGATGCGTCGGATGCGGGCTGCTGCTGTTGCACCGCCCGCAACACCACCAATGATAAGATGTTTCATGTATCTGCTATGTTTTCAGTGTTCCTCTTTCAGGAGAATGTTTGCAATCGCACGTTCAAAGTCGTTTTGCATCATTGCGCCGGTTGCCATCTGCGGTTTCTCACTCATCGGAATGAACAACAAGGAGGGAATAGATCGGACGCCAAAGAGAGCAGCAAGTTCTTGCTCTTTATCAACATCGACCTTAAATACATTGATACGTCCGTCGTATTTTTCCGCTATCTTTTCGAGCACCGGCGCCGTATCTTTGCAAGGGCCACACCAAGTGGCGTAGAAATCAATAATGGCTGGTTTGTCGCCAAGATATTTCCATTCCTGCGGATTTGCTTCAAAGTCCATAATTTGCTTCTTGAAATCGGCCATCGTTAAGTTTTGTACGCTCATGTCTTCTTTTATTTTTGAGAATTATTCAGTTCTAAATTTTATTTTCCATTGGAAAGTTGTGCAAAAGTATAGATAACTTTTCAATGAAACAAATTTCCTTTGGAAAATAAATAGGATGAGATAAAAAAGGATGATGTAGAGCGCTGTTTTATGCCAGCCTATTTGAGAGCCTAAACTCCTTTGCTCTTGTGCATTATGTAGATAATTCCTTACGACCTTACGCTCTTTATTAGCCATTTCTGCTTTTGTCTATTTCTCTGCTCGTTCGGCTTCAAGATACGTTGCGCGCTGTTTGTTTCGCCATAAAATCAGTCGGTATATCTCTCCATATTAAGGAGAAATATACCGACTGCTTAAAGGAAGTTCTCAGCTACTCTTCGAGGTAAGTGTTTAACTCGAAGAGAGAAGGGTTGATTAAAGCGCTAATTTCTTCACGATGCGCTTACCCTCTTGATTTACAACTACGATGTAGTTGCCGTGAGCGAGAGAGACGGAGATGGAATCGTGCGCTTTCTTTTCTATGAGTTTCTTGCCATCCGTGCCATATACAAGGATGCGCGCGTTGTTGAGGCCGGAGATGTTTACAACTTCTCCCTGCGTAGTGAAGCGCACGTTGTCGAGTGCGACGTTGGCTACTGATACCAATTCAAGCTCTTCGATATGCGTAAAGGCCTTCCAACCCGGAGCTTGACTGTAAGCTGCTTTCGTGCCTTTGGGTACGTACAACGTAGCTGCTTCGATGTCAGCGATGTCAGCGAAAGCCAAATCATCAAGTGCGGGAGGCGTCGTGCTGTAAGAGTATACCTTAGCGATAGATTGGCAGCCTCTGAATGCACTGGCTCCGATGGTTACGTCCTTCGGAACGTTGAGCGAAACAATAGCCGAGCCTTGCAGTGCTTGCTCACCAATGTAAGTGACGCCTTCTTGGGGAAGGTCGAAACTTGCTAATCTGAAACAAGCCTTAAAGCAGAAGTCGCCGATGCGTTTGAGCGCTTTGCAGTGATCAATCTTAAGATCTACCAAGTTGGCTGCGCCGATGAAAGCATAGTTTTCCAATACTTCCACATCCGCCGGAAGCACAAGCTTTTGAGGATGGAAGTTGAAAGCAAAGGCATATTTTTCAATCTTCTTAATATCGTTCGGGAGTTCGATCGGCTTAGCCTCTTGTCCCGGTTGTACGAATGAGGGGTAGTGCATCAAGGCGCGGTCAGCCTTGCGAATGAGCATTCCGTTGAGCGTTTCAAAGAAATCGTTGCCGCCCTCAATCTTCTTGATTGGAATAGCGAAAGTGAATGCGCCCGTTCGCACCTTTTCTACAGAAGCGGGGAGAGAGAACGTTTCTTGCGGGTAAGCCGTAGCTACCTGTACCAACTCTTTGCCATCTTTTGAATAGATTGCGTTGTCGGTAGACGTGAAGTGTTGGTTTTCAGCAACGACAACCAACTTCTTCAACTGGCCGCAGAACATAAAGGGAAGTTCTCCGATGCTTTCTACTTGGGCAGAAATCGTCAAGCCCGTCAGGCTGGAGCCCTTAAAGGCGAAGTCTGCAATATGCTTAACATTGTTGGGGATGACTACATCGCCTACGGCATCCCACTTAACCAGTGTGTTGCCTTCGATTACGGGGGCGTGGTCGCCACCTTGGTGTCCTTCTTCCTCGCAAACCAAGTGTACGGTGAGGTCGCTCGTAACATTGTTGACGCGCAACTCTTGGTTCTTTTCCGTCTGCTCTTCATCGTTTACGATCCAAGTGCCCACCTTATAGCCCGCATGGGGAGCGGCCGTGAAAATAAGATCCTTTCCGCTTGCAATAGCTTCGCCATTGGCTACAGGTGCGCCTTCTGCTGTGCGAGCAGAGAGTGTACCATTGCCGCTGAGCTCTTTATAATTAATGACTACAGTGCCTTCGTTGCGCTCGAAACGAACGAGGAAGTCAATCGTCTTAGTTGGCGTTACCGTCCAAGTTGTTTTGCCTTTCAACTCCTCATTTTCGATGTACTTGCCGTCACTATTTTCAAAGAGCCAATCTGTGACTTTATAACCTTTGACCGGCGTAGCGGTGAAAGTCACACTCTTGCCCGTCGGGACGATATCGCTGCTCTTGAATTCTTTTCCATCCATTACCCCCGTCACCGTACCGCCGGCAGCATTGGCCGACTTGAAGAATATGCGGTTACCTTCAGGGAGTTTGTTGCAATGCGCTACGATGTTAAGATCTTCGTCGACCGACTTAATCTCAAGTACTTTCGGGTCTTGAGGATCGCCATCGACTTTCTTGCCGTTAACCATCCAGTGAGAAAATTCGTAAGTCGTGAATTTGTAGCGGCATTCCATCTTGAGCGTACTGCCTTTGGCCACTTCGCCGCCGTTTTCTACAGTAACAGGGCCCGTAGTCCAAGCTTCGATAAAGCCTGAACCTTCTGGTTCAACCTTGAAGTTTACGCGATATTTCTTCAGTTCGCCTTCAGGCGCACCGACGATAATCTTCGCCTTACTATAATATTTTGCCAAGGCCGTCTTAACCGTTTCATTGGCCACGTAGATCGTCATCGAAGTGTTGTCGCCCGGGCCTCCGTTGTTGTAGTTGCCAAAAGCGGTAAACTGCTCACTTTCATGGATGTCAATGAGCTTTATGCCGCCGATTTGGCCAAATGATAGGAAGCCTACGCTTTCAAGCTTGGGCAGATAGATGCTTGCCAAAGCATCTGCAGAGAGGAAGCTGGTTTCTCCAATGCTTTTTACGGATTTACCAATGATCGTTTGCAGCATCTTCACGTTCTGGCCCGCGCCGGCTGCAATGCTCGTCGTTTCGTCGGGTAACGTGATCTTCGTAAATTGAGGGAGAATGATAACGGCTTCCGTCTTGTCTTTTGTAAGTACAGCACCGTCAGCAACCACATAGCCTGCTTGCGCGTTAGTGATCTTGAATTCCGTAATGTTCGGGTCGTTGTTGAAAGGATTATTTTCGATCACTCCCAATTCGCCGCCTATGGTCACCTTTTGGAGTGAGGAGCAACTGAAGAATGCGTTCTTGCCAATGCGTTTGATGGCCGGCAAGTCGAGCGTCGTGAAGCCGTCGTTGTCGCAAGAAGCAAAGGCTTCTTCGCCGATTTCCTCTACATTCGGCATCTTTACCGACTTAATACCTTTGCATTCCTTAAAGGCTTCTTTGCCGATCTTCTTTACTTGGTTGAAGTCGACAGAGGTGATCTCGTCGTTTGAAGAACGGAGCGATTTCCCAAAAGCAGGAGCCCCATCCCAATCATCATCACCGCCCCAGTCGCCGCCACCACTTTCGTGGAAACAGTTCGGGGCAATTTCAACTACGCCATCGGGGATTATAATATCTCCCGATGCCATTGGCCAGCCTATAAGCACGCCATCTTGAATATTCTGTGCTTTGATGCCAAAGGTCGAGGCAATCAGTGAGAACAGAAAGAAAAGGGTGAACTTTTTCATTTGTGGATAATTATTGAAGATTCTATGTTGTCTGCGTTGGTCGCAAACTTTTTTGTATTGTTCCTTTTTTAGTTGTTTACAGCCCTCCTATCCGAACAAAAGCCTACGAAGGCCTGGGTAAGGATACGGCAATTAAAGAATTTCCTAAGTAGATATGCGGGAAAACTTAACGCTTACTTTTACACGAAATCTATTTGGATAACCGCAAGGGGAGGGTAACTTATGACGGGGCGACGATATGCGCTCTCAATGTTCTTACAGACTCTCTTTGTGTAGATGTGACTTTGTCATCAGTTGCCTCCAAATCTGCTATTCTTGTAAGGGTTTTGCGGCAGACTCTTGCGTCTGGTTATAAATTGGCCTCCAAAAGAATATAATGTGCACGTTTCCCTTATTTGGAATGTGTATATTGGTGACAAATATAAGCAGATGTTTTGATTTTTTCAAAGAACTTTCTCTTAAGAAACTTTAATCAATTTCTTATAGGTACGTGCCTTACAAATGGGAAACAGGGGACTGACGAATGACAAATCTTCACATTTTACCGACAAGAGTGGTCTCTTTTCGCCTGCTGCGATCCTTGCTTTTGCTTTACTAAGCTAAGTTGTAAACCTTGCCGGGCCGGAGAAAGAAAGGATGTGTAAACTTCAAATATGATTAAGATAATATTCTATCAACGACTATTAAAAATAAGACTAAATGTAGTCAACCAAAAACATAAACTGCCAACTTTTCGTGTCTCTACACGTTGAGATGAGCGTCTCTGCACGTTGAGACACGAGTCTCTACACGTTGAGACGATTGTATCTACACGCAGAGACATCATTTTAGCGCTTTGAAAATAAATTGACATTCCTGAGCGGACTAAGACTCAACGAGCAAAAAGTTGCAAACTGTGTTGTAGACTTCTCGCGCCTTATGATCGGTCGTACCCTCAAACTTGAAAATTTTATGGGCAAGTTTCAGGTGGAAAGACTTTCCGTTATGGTATGATCAATCGTAGGACTTCGAAAGGCATCTTCTTTGGGGTTGTTCGGCAAACGGCTTGAAAGTGAAAAACAGGTGTGGCTGATTTTGAATGAGCATATAAATCGATAGAAAAAAGGCGTCATAGAGAGTAGTAGTCGCAAGTTGGTTTTCGAGGGGATTGGTTTGTAATAAACCATCATAAACGAATGTTTCTTTTTGTGTCTGCTTCAAGCTTAGCTTGGGCGGTTTGGGCCTTTGGCTGTGAAAGATGGAAGTACAGCGTTTCAAGCTTAATGTGTACATGAGTTGTTTTGTCGGATTCGGCGAATCGGTTGTGGGGTGTGTGTCTCGTTATAATAAGTCAATCGGTATTCTTTATAGAAGTTTCTGAGTTCTTCATCGAAAAGATTGCAATGTTTTCAATGCAAAAAAACGTCTCTATCAAACGAGAAAAGGCGCGTCTGCTTAGACGCGCCCTTTTAGCTTTATATAATTGTCAAAGAGGATCAGCCCTTGATAGCCGTGACGCCGGGGAGTTCTTTCCCTTCGATGGCCTCCAACATAGCGCCGCCGCCGGTTGATACATAGGATACTTGATCCGCCAAACCGAACTTGTTGACTGCAGCAACGGAGTCGCCACCGCCTACAAGACTGTAAGCGCCTTGTTTCGTAGCCTCGGCTACATACTTGGCAATTTCGCCTGTGCCTACAGCAAAGTTGGGCAACTCGAAGACGCCGACCGGACCATTCCACAAGATGGTTTTAGAACCGAGAATTACCTTCTTCCAAATTTCGAGCGATGCAGGACCGGCATCCATACCTTCCCAGTCATCGGGAATCTCGTTAATGGGGAAGACTTTCCTCGGCGTGTCGTTCTTAAACGCTTGCCCGCAGACGCTCTCTACCGACAAGTAGATAT
>OGKA01002649.1_pt1 | contig 10644 bp, 9 predicted proteins | sample 1572211 | NCBI WGS metagenome assembly OGKA01 (sample SAMEA2582125, study PRJEB24529) | metagenome | biome: Human gut stool | place: China | collected 2011
TGCTGGACTGCGGCGAGGGCACCCAGACCGCCGCCCGCCGCGCCGGGGTGAACCTGATGCGCGCAGACGCCATCTGCCTGACCCACTACCACGGGGATCATATCTTTGGCCTGCCCGGGCTTTTGCAGACCCTTGGGGCGCAGGGACGCACCCGCCCGCTGACGCTGCTGGGGCCGGAGGGGCTTTTGGAGGTCTGGCGGGCAGTATATGCCCTGACCGGGCCGCTGCCCTACGCAGTAAAGCCGCTGGTCTGCCGCGCCGGGCAGCCTGTGGCGCTGGATGCTCTTTCGGATGGATGGCCCGCCGGGGCAACGCTGCTGCCGGTGGCAACAAAGCACCGGGTGCGCAGTCTGGGCTACCGGCTGGACTTGCCCCGGGCGGGTAGGTTCGACCCGGAAAAGGCGCGGGCGCTGGGTGTACCGGTGACCCAGTGGCGGCTTTTGCAGCGGGGACAGGCTGTGCCGCTGGCAGAGCGCATGGTGCAGCCCGCCGAGGTGCTGGGCGCGCCCCGCAAGGGGCTGCGGTTCGTCTTTTCCGGCGACAGTGCGCCCTGCCCGGCGCTGGAACAGGCGGCGCAGGGGGCAGACCTTCTGCTCTGCGATGCCACCTATGCCCTGCCGGAGCAGCAGGAGCAGGCCGCGCAGTGGGGGCACAGCACCTTTGGCCAGAGCGCGGCGCTGGCGGAAAAGGCCGGGGCAAAGCGGCTGTGGCTGGTGCACTATTCCCCCATGGTCACCGACCCGGAGGAGCAGCTTGCACAGGCGCAAAGCATCTTCCCAGCGGCAGAATGCGGCTTTGACGGCAAACGCATCACCCTGCATTACGAGGAGAACGAGGAATGAAGCTGATACTTGACCCCGGGGCAGCTGCCCTGCTGGACGCCCTGCACGCGGCGGGCTACGCAGCCTATGCCGTAGGCGGCTGCGTGCGGGACAGTCTTTTGGGACGCACCGCCCACGACTGGGACCTGTGCACCAGTGCCCTGCCGCAGCAGGTGATGGAGTTGTTCGGGGCAGAGCAGTGCATCCCCACCGGCTTGCAGCACGGCACGGTCACCATCAAATACGGTGGGCAGCTGTACGAGACCACCACCTTCCGCACCGAGGGCAGCTATACCGATGGACGTCACCCGGACGCGGTGCAGTTCGTACCGGACGTGCGGGAGGACCTTGCCCGGCGGGATTTTACCATCAACGCCATGGCGTATAATGAAGCCGAGGGGCTGGTAGACCCCTTTGGCGGGCAAAAAGACCTGCAGAACGGTCTGCTGCGGGCGGTGGGGGAGCCGCAGCAGCGGTTTACCGAGGATGCGTTGCGTATCCTGCGGCTGTACCGCTTTGCCGCAAGGTTCGGCTTTGCGCTGGATGCAGCCACAGCCCGGGCGGCGCGGCAGCTGGCGCCGCATTTGGACTGCATCTCTGCCGAGCGCATTCAGGAGGAACTGGCAAAGCTGCTGGCTGCCCCGCAGCCGGGGGCGTATCTGGAACCCGCTGTGCTGGCTGTGGTGCTGCCGGAGCTGACCCCGGAAATCCTGACCGCCGCAAAGCCGGTGGTGGATGCATGTCCGGCGGGAGAGGAAAATCTGCCGGTGCGCTGGGCGGCGCTGCTGGGCGCTCTGGGCGAGACCGACACCCGCCGGGTGCTCAAACGGCTGCGCTGCTCTAATACCTGTATCGAGGAGACCGCAATACTTGTGCGGGAAACGGCAGGGGAGGGCGTGTACGGGAGCTTTCTCCTCGGACACGAGTTCGAGTTGCGGCACCCAACGGATGCTTCGTGCCTTGAGCAGCACTCGCATCCTGCTGGCCGCTGCCCCAACAGCAACTCCTTGGTTCCGCCGCTGGCGGCAGTCGTTGCTGTTGCAGGCCATTCCATCGCCCGCCCTACTGCCTGCGGCAGCAGGGTCCCACCCCAGCGGACGGTCCTCGGAGAAACTCCCGCACACGCCCCGGAACGCGCCAGTGATATCCACCTTCGGCAGCTTTTAGGGCGGTACGGGCTGCGCACCGTGGAGCGGCTGTGTGCGCTGTGCGCGGCGCTGCACCTGCAGGATGCACAAAATTGCGCCCTTGCGGCGCAGCGGGCGCGGCAGCTGGAAGCCGACGGCGTATGCTGCCGGGTGAGCCAGCTGGCGGTGAACGGACGCGACCTGATGGCGGCGGGCATCCCGGCAGGGCCTGCGCTGCGCCGGGTGCTGGAAGCACTGCTGGACGGCGTGATACGCGCAGAATACCCCAACGAAAAACCGGCGCTGCTAGCTGCGGCGCAGAAAATTATAGCGTCTTGACAAGCGGTTTATGCTGCGGTAGTATTATACTACTGCTTTAGTATGTTGAACCCATAAAAGGAGAACCTATGACCACTCAGAACCCTGCAAACCGTCCCCGCGCCCTCATTGCCATGAGCGGCGGCGTGGACAGCTCGGTGGCGGCCTGCCTGATGCAGCAGGCAGGCTACGACTGCACCGGCATCACCATGCGGCTCACCCACAACGAAACGCTGGGACAGTCCGGCTACCAGACCTGCTGCTCGGAAAAGGATATCGAGGACGCCGCCGAGGTGGCCTTTGCACTGGATATGCCGTATCAGGTGCTGGATTTCACCGCCGACTTCCGGGCACAGATCATTGAAAAATTTATCCGCGTCTACGAGGCGGGCGGCACCCCCAACCCCTGCATCGACTGCAATAAATATATGAAGTTCCGCCACCTGCTGGACTGGGCGGAGGAACACAGCATGGAGTATGTGGTCACCGGCCACTACGCCCGGGTGGAGCAGGATGCAGCCACCGGCCGCTGGCTGCTGAAAAAGGGCTTGGACGAGGGCAAGGATCAGAGCTATGTGCTGTATAACCTCACGCAGGAGCAGCTGGCACATATCCGCTTGCCGCTGGGTGCGCTGCACAAGACCGAGGTGCGAAAGATCGCGCAGGAGCACAGCTTTATCAACGCCCAAAAGCACGACAGTCAGGATATCTGCTTTGTGCCGGACGGCGACTATGCCCGCTTTATGGAGCAGTTTACCGGCAAGCACTACCCCGCCGGGGATTTTCTGGATCGGAGCGGCAAGGTGGTGGGTACCCACAGCGGCGCAGTGCGCTACACGCTGGGGCAGCGCAAGGGGCTTGGCCTTGCGCTGGGTGCACCGGTGTACGTCTGCGGCAAGGATATGCAGGCCAATACCGTCACCGTCGGGCCGGAAAGCGAACTGTTTGACCGCATCGTCTACGCAGAGGATGTGAACTGGATCGCCATTCCGGCGCTGACCGGGCCGCTGCGGGTCACTGCCCGCACCCGGTATCATCAGGCCGAGCAGCAGGCCACCGTCTACCCCGCAGAAAACGGTTTCCGGCTGGAATTCGACCAGCCCCAGCGTGCCCCCACCCCGGGACAGGCTGCCGTGCTGTATCAGGGCGATGTGGTGCTGGGCGGCGGCACCATCACCCGCGTAGAAAAGTAAGGAGAACAAAATGCAGGATCAGTATTCCCGCACCCAGCTGCTGCTGGGTGCAGAGGCTATGGAAAAGCTGCACCACGCCCGGGTGGCAGTGTTTGGCATCGGCGGCGTGGGCGGCTACACGGTGGAGGCGCTGGCGCGCAGCGGCGTGGGCGCACTGGATCTGATCGATGACGATAAGGTCTGCCTGACCAACCTCAACCGTCAGATCATCGCCACCCGCAGCACGGTGGGACAGTATAAGGTGGATGTAGCGGAACAGCGCATCCACGATATCGACCCCAACATCAAGGTGACCACCCACCGGTGCTTCTTTGGCCCGGAAACGCAGGACGATTTCGATTTTACCCAGTACGACTATGTAGTGGACGCCATCGACACCGTTACCGGCAAGCTGGCGCTGGTGATGAAGTGCAAGGAGGCGGGCACGCCCATCATCTGCTCCATGGGCGCAGGCAACAAGATGGACCCCACCCGCTTTGAGGTGACCGATATCTACAAGACCTCGGTCTGCCCGCTGGCCAAGGTGATGCGTACCGAGTGCCGCAAGCGCAAGATCAAGCACCTGAAGGTGGTCTACTCCAAGGAGCCTGTCATGACTCCCATCGAGGATGATTCCATCAGCTGCAAGGATCACTGCATCTGTCCCCCGGGCACCCAGCGCAAGTGCACTGCACGGCGCACTGTGCCGGGCTCCAACGCCTTTGTGCCCTCAGTGGCCGGTCTGATCATCGGCGGCGAGGTGGTCAAGGACCTTGTGGGCTTTGTACCGCTGAAGGGGTAAAACCGACCACAGCTTCCTTGCTGCGTGGGACGATTTGGAATGCACTCCGCGTTGCTCTGCGCATCATCAGCGGAAAAAAGATTTTTTAATTTGGGGTTCTGAAAAGCCTGCGGGCTTTTCAGAACCCCTTTTTCACGATTTTTGCACGCAGCAGCGTTCCATAACATAAAATTGCAACCAATTTGCAATTTGGTATTGCAATTGGGAAGCATATCGTGTATAATCTTCCCTGCACGAAAATGCAAGCTGATTGCAAATTATTAAGAGACGACCCCCTGCGGGTCTTTGGAGCGATTATTTATGGAACTGTTTCTGGATGTTCTGGGCGAAACCTTGGTGGATACCGCCAAGATGCTGCCCTTTCTGTTTCTGGCCTACCTGCTGATCGAGTATATCGAGCACCGCCACGGCGAGCGCATCGAGGCGCTGATGGCGGGCGGCGGGCGCTGGGGCGCTGTGCCGGGCGCGGTACTGGGCTGTGTGCCGCAGTGCGGCTTCTCCGCCATTGCGTCCAACTTCTACGCCTCCCGGGTCATCACGCTGGGCACGCTGATGGCGGTGTACCTTGCCACCAGCGACGAGGCAATCCCGCTGCTGGTCTCTATGCCCGCCTACTGGGATAAGCTGGCTGTCCTGATGGTCATCAAGGTGGTGTACGCCATCGTGGTGGGCTTTGTGCTGGATTTTGTGCTGCGGGGCGTGCTGCCCAAGGGGCTGCGGGGCGGCTACACCGGCCATGCGGACGAGGTGGACTGCCACGAGGAGCACAGCGATGCCGAGGGCAACGAAAAGCCCATCTGGCAGGCGGCGCTGCGCCACACGCTGGAGATCTTTGTGTTCATCTTCGCTTTCAGTCTGGTGTTCGGCATGATCGTGGAAGGCGTGGGCGAGGACGTGTTCGCCGAGATGCTGGGCGGCATGGGCTTTTTCCAGCCGGTGGTGGCGGCTCTGGTGGGGCTGATCCCCAACTGCGCCGCCAGCGTGCTGCTGACACAGCTGTATGTGGAGGGTGCGCTGCGCTTTTCCAGCCTTGTGGCGGGGCTGTGCACCGGTGCGGGTGTGGGTCTGGCAGTGCTGTGGCGCGCCAACCCCTCGTGGAAGCAGAACCTCTTCATCACCGGCCTGACATGGGCTGCCGGTGCCTTTGTGGGCGTGGCCATGCAGGTGGTCGTGGCGGTGTTTGCCTGATTTCCCGTGAGGAAAACGATTTGAAATGCGCTCCGCGCTTGCTTTGCGCATAAGCTAAGGAAATATTATTTTTAATTTTGGGGTTCAGAAACGCCTGCGGGCGTTTCTGAACCCCATTTTCACGGGTAGGGTCGTAACGGCAAACAGCAGTTGCAGCGCCGCTTTCTGCGAAAGCGCGGCGCTGCGGGAAAGGCTGCATCTTGTCTTTACGACCCTTTCTGTGAAAAATGCGTTTGGAGCGCTCCGCAGAGCGCGACAAACGCCCTATATCAAAAGAATAATTCCGCTATATTTGCCCAGAGCGTAAGCGGAGGGCATTTTTGATATTCCCCCTCTCCCGCTGGACTTTGAAATGTGTTATACTGGGGGAAAATGATGCACACAGGAGAGAGAACCATGCAATATAAGATTCTGGCAAGTGATTACGACAACACGCTGATGCCCTTTGGCGAAGCAAAGCCCCGCCCGGCGGTGGTAAAGGCGGTAAAAAAGCTGCAGGCCGCCGGGGGTAAGTTTGTGCTCAGCACCGGCCGCTCTTACCCGGCCATCCGGGATAAAAACCAGCTGGGCGGCATCCGGTACGACTACGCCATTACCTGCAACGGTGCCTGCGTGGTGGACAGGCAGGGCAACGTAATAGCCGAGCATCCGCTTACCAGCGAGGAGATGTATGTGCTGGTGGATTTTTGCGAGGATTATAACTACCCGCTGCAATTCAACTTCCGGGATGCCTATTACGCCTACTGCGAGTACGAGTATCTGCACACCGGCTATCAGATGATGAACAGCCCCGGGCTGGACTGCGTGGACGGCGAGGATCAGGACAGGCATCTGGTGGATATGCCCCACGCCGCCTTTGCCGCCATGCCGCCGCAGGAAGTGGAGCGCTTCCACGAAAAATACGGCTACCTTGGCCTGCACTGGATGCAGACGGGCGCGCAGAACGCGGACGGCTACTGCTACTACGATATCGTGCGCGGCGGCATGGATAAGGGCGTAGGGCTTGCCGACCTGTGTGCAAAGATGGGGCTTACGCTGGCGGATGCCGTGGCTGTGGGCGATTCTGCCAACGATGTGGGGATGCTGAAGGCAGCCGGTCTGAGTGCCTGCATGGCAAACGGCACCCCGGACGCCAAGGCCGCTGCCGACCGGATCATCGGGGACGTGCGGGAGGATGGCGTGGCGGCGCTGATCGAGGAACTGTGGTTCGACGGCCCCCGCGCGGAGCCCTCCGGCAAAGATTTTGGCTCTGCATGGGGCAATATTGAAAGTGCAGGCGGCAGCTTATGAGCTTTGCACCGGTGTACGATGACCACAGCCGGGCGCTGATTTTAGGCACATGGCCCAGCCCCAAAAGCCGGGAGATGGCCTTTTACTACGGCCATCCGCAAAATCGGTTCTGGCCGCTGTTGGCGGCGCTGACCGGGGAGCCGCTGCCCGCGCGGGAGGATATCGCCGCCAAAAAGCAGCTGCTTTTGCGCCACGGGCTGGCGCTGTGGGACACGCTGGAAAGCTGCACCATCACCGGCGCATCGGATGCCTCCATCCGGGATGTGGTGCCCAACGATATCGCCGGGCTGCTGCACAAAGCGCCCATCCGGGCGGTGTTCTGCAACGGTGCCACAGCTTACCGTATCTACACAAAATATCAGCAGCCGCTTACCGGCATCCCGGCTGTCCGTCTGCCCAGTACAAGCCCCGCCAACGCCGCCTGCAGCCCCGCCCGGCTGGAGGAGCTTTGGGGCGCTGCGCTGGCAGACTGGATCGTAAAATGATGACAAGGCTGTAAATTCTTTTGCGGGATACTTGCGTTTTTTTGCGGACGTTGTATTATGGATATCATAAGGGGCGCACTGCCCCGGACAAGGAGAAATGACCATGAGCAAGATCATCCGCATCCAAAAGCCCAGCGTGCTGCCTTTTTACGCCATGGCGCTGGTGTTCGTGGTGCTGTGCGCGGTGCTGCCGGTGTATAAATTATGGGCGCTGCTGGTGGCGCTGGGCGGTGCCGCCGTGGCCTTTGGCGTGGCAAAAAAGACCTGCCCGCCCCGGGTGGTGGAGCACGAGGTACCCTTCCACACCGGTGTGGAGGATGTGGACCAGATGCTGACCGATATCCAGCAGAAGCTGGACACTCTGCACGCGCTGAACGAGGCTTTGCCCGACCCGCAGCTGTCCGCCGCCATGACCCGCATGGAAAAGGCGGGACGCTCCATCGTGGAAGCGGTGGAGGCAAACCCCGCCAAGGCAAAGCAGGTGCGCCGGTTTGCCAACTACTATCTGCCGGACGCCGTAAACGTTCTGCAGCAGTATGCCAAATTGGCAAAGCAGGGCGTGCGGGGCGAGAACGCCGCCGCCATCCGCGCCGAGGTGGAGCACAATGCCGCCTCCATTGCCACGGCTTTTGAAAACCAGCTGGATGCCCTGTATGCGGCAGAGAGCATGGACCTGTCCGCAGACCTGACCGTTTTGCAGAATATGCTGAAGGGGCAGGGTCTGAGCAAGTAAAACCAGAATATCCCCTCGGGATTTTGAAAGGAAGGAATCACTTATGGCTGACAATACCCTGAACTTTGATCTGGATGCCCCCGCAGTGCCCACCCTGACGCTGGACCCCACCCCCGCTGCTGTGCCGCAGGAGGAAAAGCCCGCCGCTGCCCCTGCCCCTGCCCCGGAAGCACAGGTGAACCTGACCCCCGAGGAGCAGGCCATGGTGGACCAGTTTGCCCAGAAGATCGATATCACCAACAGCCAGCAGGTGCTGCAGTACGGCTCGGCCTGCCAGAAGAAGATCGGCGATTTCTCCGAAGCAGCCCTCTCCAAGGTGTCCACCAAGGATCTGGGCGAGGTGGGCGATATGATTACCAACCTCATTGGCGAGCTGAAGAGCTTTGACGCCAACGAGGAGCAGCAGAAGGGCATTATGGGCTTCTTCAAGAAAAAGACCAGCCAGCTGGATGCCCTCAAGACCAAGTACGACAAGACCGAGACTAACGTGGAAAAGATCCAGTCCATGCTGGAAGCCCATCAGGTGCAGCTGCTCAAGGATATCGCCATGCTGGATAAGATGTACGAGCTGAACATGGCCTACTTCAAGGAGCTGAGCATGTATATCCTTGCCGGCAAGAAAAAGCTGGCTGATGTGCGTGCCAACGAATTGCAGCAGGCTATGGATAAGGCCAAGGTCTCCGGTCTGCCGGAGGACGCACAGGCCGCCCGCGACCTTGCCGACCAGTGCGAGCGCTTTGAGAAAAAGCTGTACGATCTGGAGCTGACCCGCAACATCAGTTTGCAGATGGGCCCCCAGATCCGTCTGCTGCAAAACAACAACACCATGATGGCAGAAAAGATCCAGTCCACCATCGTGAACACCATCCCTCTGTGGAAGAACCAGATGGTGCTGGCACTGGGTCTGGCACACAGCCAGCAGGCCATGCAGGCAGAGCGCGCTGTGACCAACATGACCAACGATCTGCTGAAGAAGAACGCCGAGGCGCTGAAGCTGGGCACCATCGAGACCGCCAAGGAGAGCCAGCGCGGCATTGTGGATATCGAGACCTTGCAGCAGACCAACAAGAGCCTGATCGAGACGCTGGACGAGCTGAACAAGATCCAGAGCGAGGGCCGCGCAAAGCGCGTTGCCGCCGAGCAGGAGCTGACCCGCATCGAGGACGAACTGAAAACCAAAATGATGGAGATCCGGAGCTGAAATGGCAAACGCTGATTTTTCTCAGAACAAACAAACCGCTCCCGGCGGCTTTGACGCGGGCAGCTACCGCGAAAAGGCAAAGCCGGAGCAGGCCGTAAGGCTGACGCCCCGCCAGCAGAAGCTGGCCGCACTGGAAGCAAAGCTGCCCGCAGCGCTTTCCACCCGGGCGGCGGCGCTGGCTTTGAGCGTAGTGGTGATGCTGGCCGCCTTTTTCGGCTTTGGCAGCGCCAAGCTGCGCGGCAAATACAACACCGCCCGCCAGTGGTTCACCGCAGGGGTCGCCGCCGACAACGGCTATAACCTGAGCGAGGAGCTGACCACCCGGGAGAATACGGCGGCGAACATTCTGACCACCGCCTCCAACACCCTTGGCGCAGACAGCGCCGAGGTGCTGGCTGCACAGACTGCGCTGAACGATTTTTCCGCTTGTCTGCAGGCGGTGCAGAACGGTGGCAAAAGCCAGTCGCTGACCTCGCTGCCCTATTATCAGGGCAGCACGATGCACGCGCTGTATCAGGCCGATCAGGCGCTGGGCGCTGCCATCGACCAGCTGTATGCAAAGTTGCAGGAGCAGGCCGCAGACCCCATGAAGATGGGTGCGGTGCAGGGACAGTACGGCCAATTCAACAGTGCAGCCACCATCATTGGTACCTTGCAGTACAATACGGCGGTGTATGAATATCAGAAGGAAGTCGGCGGCTTCCCGGCCGGTGTGCTGGGCGCAGTTGCCGGCGTGAAGGAGGTTGAGCCCTTCGCATGAAAAATTTTGCAAAACGCATCAGCGCACTGGTGCTGGCCGTGGTGGTCAGCGCGGCAGTGCTGTGCCCGGCGGCCTTTGCCGCCCAGCTGCCCAGCCTGCCCAAGGATCAGTGCGTGGTGGACGATGCCAATGCGCTGAATAGCCAAGTAACGCAGACGATTGAAGAATTGAATGCAAAATTGGAGACGAACTGTAAAGGCGCACAAATTGGTGTTTTGACTGTGCAGTATACAGGTAATCTTTCTACGGAAGATTATGCCACAGAAGTATTTAACGCTTGGGGAATCGGCAATGCCACGAACAATAATGGTGTTCTGATCCTGCTTGTGATGGAGTCGGCGCAGTATGCGGATGGAGACTACTACCTGACCTACGGCGATGGCTTCCGCAACACCACGCTGGCAAAGCAGGCCAGCGCCATCGCCCAGACCATGGAAAGTGATTTTGCAAACCGTGATTATAGCGATGCAGTAATCACCTGTGCAAATAATGTGGCCGACACCATTGCGAGCATTTATGGCGTAAATCTGGACAATGGAAGCTATGAGAACGGCAGCACCGTGCAGCCCAGCTATCAGGGCGGGCAGAGCAGCGGCGGCAGCACCCTGACCGACATCCTGACCCTTGTGGTCAGCGTTGTGCTGCTCATCGTCATCATCCGGTCGATGGCCTATGTTTTTGCCAGCCCCTGCGGCTGGCTGTGGTGCTTCGGCGGCCCGCGGCCTCCTCGCAGACGTCGCGGCCCGC
>OGKA01002650.1_pt1 | contig 10639 bp, 7 predicted proteins | sample 1572211 | NCBI WGS metagenome assembly OGKA01 (sample SAMEA2582125, study PRJEB24529) | metagenome | biome: Human gut stool | place: China | collected 2011
TAATTCAGAGCAAAATAATCGACATGAGAAGCCAATCCATCTTAAATACCTGACTGGAATAGATGATCAGATATCCAAGTCCGCTTTTGGCAGCGAGAAATTCTCCGATAATGACTCCCACAAGACAAAGTCCGATATTGACTTTCATATTGCTTATGATTGCCGGAACAGAGGAAGGCAGTACAACTTTTGTAAGCGCATGCCTGCGGTTTCCGTGCAGTGTATATATCAGTTTGATCTTTTCCTGATCGACATTGATAAAGGCGGTATACAGATTCAAGATACTTCCGAAGATGGCGACGGACATTCCGGCAATAATAATTGTTTTTGAAGTTGCGCCGAGCCATACGATCAGAAGAGGGGCAAGCGCGGATTTCGGAAGGCTGTTTAGCACAACGAGGTATGGTTCCAGTATTTCCGATAGCTTTTTACTATACCAAAGCAAGATTGCCGCAAGGATGCTGAGCAATATGACGAGTATGAAGCTGATAAATGTTTCGTATAAAGTAATCCCGATATGAAGGAAAAGAGATCGGTTTTTCAACATTTCCAAAAAACAAAGAGTGATTTTTGAAGGACTGCTGAAGATAAAGGAATCTATAATTTCAAAACGAGCGCATAATTCCCATAAAAAAAGAAACACAGTTAAAATAAGGACACGGCTGATCAAAACTGTGATCCTATGACGGCGAAGGCGCGTTAAAAAAAGTTTTTGTCCGTTAGATTGATCATTCATCTTGATTTAGCTCCTTCCATATTTCGTTAAAATATTGTTTGAATTCCGGGGCATTTCTTCGGTTTAGCGGGGTATCGTTTTCGATGGAAAATGCAATCGGAACAATTCGGGCAATATGTGCGGGGCGTTTTGTCAATATGATGATCCGATCGGCAAGGCTGATTGCCTCTGAAAGGTCATGGGTTACAAGAAGCGCGGTTTTTCCTGAATGTTTGATGATTTTTCCGATATCATCGCTGACGGTAAGACGTGTTTGATAATCGAGAGCGGAAAAAGGTTCATCTAAAAGGAGCAGTTCGGGATTCGGCATGAGAGTGCGGATCAGAGCTGCTCTTTGCCGCATTCCACCGGATAATTCAGACGGGCGGGAGTTAATAAAACGCTTTAATCCGTATTGACGCAGAAGTTCTTTTGCCCGTTGTTTCGTTTCCTGGGATACACTTTTGTTGATTTCAGCGCCGAGCAGGACGTTTTTTAAAATGCTCCTCCATTCAAAAAGGTGATCATGCTGAAGCATATAGCCTATTTTGGCAGATTTTCTGAAAGATTTTTCCGATGGTTCGCCGTCTAGGAAGATTGTTCCGTTCTCTGCCTCTATAAGTCCTGCGATTAACGAAAGAAGTGTGGATTTCCCACATCCGGAAGGTCCGACAACGGCGGCAAATTCTCCGGGGGCAAGCTGAAAAGAAATATCGGATAAAGCTTTTGTTTCTCCGTCTATTGTATGATAAGAATAACTGATGTTGTTTAATTCCAGTAAAGGTCTCACAGAGTCACTTCCGTTCTTATTTAAGTATCTAAGATTAATGTATGAGAGCCGGCGGCAGTGTGTGAATATCGACATATCGGAACTTGATCTGATTTGGAAATGAAACGGATTGACATTGTAATTTGGAAAAAGAGATGATATCTTATTATAAGTAGAATAAACAAAAAGGTAACGCAGCATATAGGAGAACAGTTAAGATGAATGTTCAGAAAATCAATTATCAAAAGGAATTAGATAAAATATTGAAACGTCTTGAAGAGGAAGGCCGTGTCCCGACTCTTTTGATCCATAGCTGTTGTGCGCCGTGCAGCAGTTATGTGCTGGAATATTTATCCCGCTATTTCAGGATCACGGTGCTTTATTATAACCCGAATATTTATCCTGAGAGCGAGTATACAAAGCGGATCATAGAGCAGCAGAAACTGATAAAAGATATGCGGTTTCAATATCCGGTCTCATTCCTTGCGGGAAAGTATGATAAGGAGAAGTTCTATGAAATGGCAAAAGGGATGGAGCATTTGAAAGAAGGCGGCGCACGATGCATGAAATGCTATGAACTTCGGCTTGAAGAGGCGGCGCAGCAGGCAGCGGAAGGCAGATTTGATTATTTTACGACGACTCTGAGCATCAGCCCTCTGAAAAATTCGCAGAAGTTGAACGAGATCGGAGTGCGAGTCGGGAAAAAGTACGGCGTAGAGTATTTAGTTTCGGATTTTAAAAAGCGGAACGGATATAAACGGTCTGTAGAATTATCCGAAGAATATGGGCTCTACAGGCAGGATTACTGTGGATGTGAGTTTTCAATGAGAGAACGTGAGCATAGAGAAAAACAGTTTTTATAAAAAGTATGGACATTTCGCACGTTAATGTGTTAAACTAGGTGAAAAATGCAGAACAGAAAAGAGGAGATGAAATGGCACAACTATGGGGTGGTCGTTTTACGAAAGAAACAGATCAGTTAGTTTATAATTTTAACGCTTCGATTTCTTTTGATAAGCGTTTTTATAAACAGGATATCAGAGGGAGCATTGCTCATGTGACGATGCTTGAAAAACAGGGGATTCTGACAAAAGAAGAGAAAGATCAGATCATAGAGGGTCTTGAAAGTATATGCAGAGACGTAGAGAACAAAACGCTTGAGATCACAGAAGAATATGAAGATATCCACAGCTTTGTAGAAGCGAATCTGATCGACAGGATCGGAGATGCGGGGAAAAAATTACATACAGGGCGAAGCAGAAACGATCAGGTCGCTTTGGATATGAAGCTTTATACGCGAGATGAGATCACACACCTTGACAGTTTGTTAAGAGAACTTATGGAAGTTCTTTTGAAATTGATGGAAGAAAATACAGAGACATATATGCCGGGATTTACACATTTACAAAAGGCACAGCCGGTTACGGTTGCACATCACTTCGGCGCTTATTTTGAAATGTTTAAGCGCGACCATCAGAGGATGCGGGATATTTATAAAAGGATGAACCTTTGTCCTCTCGGAAGCGGAGCTTTGGCGGGAACGACATATCCGTTGGACAGAGAATATACAGCTTTGCTTCTCGGATTTGACGGTCCGACTTTAAACAGTATGGATTCGGTGTCGGACAGAGACTATCTGATTGAACTTCTGTCTGCCATGTCAACGATTATGATGCACCTTAGCAGATTTTCGGAAGAAGTGATCATCTGGAATACAAATGAATACAAATTTGTTGAGATTGACGACGCTTACAGTACGGGAAGCAGTATTATGCCGCAAAAGAAAAATCCTGATATCGCAGAGCTTGTACGAGGAAAAACAGGACGCGTTTACGGAGCTCTCACTTCACTTTTGACGACGATGAAAGGGATTCCGCTTGCATATAATAAAGATATGCAGGAAGATAAAGAACTTGTATTTGATGCGATCGATACGACCAAAGGATGTCTTGCATTATTTACAGGAATGTTAAAGACAATGCGTTTTAACAATGCCCGCATGGAAGAAAGTGCAAAGCACGGTTTCACAAATGCGACGGATGCTGCGGATTATCTCGTAAATCACAATGTTCCGTTCAGGGATGCCCATGGTATCGTTGGAAGACTTGTATTGTATTGCATTGAGAAAAATATTGCTTTGGACGATATGTCTTTGGAAGAATTCAAGGCGATTTCTCCTGTCTTTGAAGAAGATATATATGAGGCGATCAGTATGAAAACATGCGTGGATATGCGTAACACAATCGGCGCGCCGGGGAAAAACGCAATGGAAGCGGTGATCAGAGCAGAACGGCAATATTTGAAAGAACAGCCTGCTTTATAAAGAATTTCGCAGAGTCAGGCTTTTACAGATAGAAGATACTATAGAGGTTATAGAGGCAAGCGGAAGCTGACGTGGATATGGCGCTATAGTAAGAAAGATAACAGGAAAAATAACAGTAAAAGGAGAAAGAAGATGGAACAGAAATTAAAAGTAGGTATTTTAGGTGCGACAGGAATGGTAGGTCAGAGATTTATCTCTCTGCTTGAGGATCATCCGTGGTTTGAAGTTGTAACAGTTGCGGCAAGCCCGCGTTCTGCAGGAAAGACATATGAGGAAGCGGTAGGCGATCGCTGGAAAATGGATACGCCGATGCCGGAGGCTGTGAAAAAGCTTGTTGTTCTTAACGTAAATGACGTAGAGCATGTAGCTTCGACTGTAGATTTTGTTTTCAGCGCGGTTGATATGAGCAAAGAAGAGATCAAAGTGATCGAAGAGGCATATGCAAAAACAGAGACTCCGGTCGTATCAAACAACAGCGCGCATCGCTGGACGCCGGACGTTCCGATGGTAGTACCGGAGATCAATGCAGAACATTTTGAAGTGATCAAAGATCAGAAGAAACGTCTCGGTACAACGAGAGGATTCATTGCAGTAAAACCGAACTGTTCGATCCAAAGTTACGCTCCGTGTTTGGCGGCATGGAAAGAATTCGGACCGAAAGAGCTTGTTGTTACAACATATCAGGCAATTTCAGGAGCAGGAAAAACATTCAAAGACTGGCCGGAAATGCTGGGAAATATTATTCCGTTTATCGGAGGAGAAGAAGAGAAAAGCGAGCAGGAGCCGCTTAGAGTTCTCGGAAAAGTGGAAAATGGCGAGATCGTAAAAGCCGAGCTTCCGAAGATCACATGTCAGTGTGTGCGTGTTCCTGTATTAAACGGACATACTGCGGCGGTATTTATCAATTTTGAAAAGAAACCGACAAAAGAACAGCTAATTGAAAAACTGGTAAACTTTAAAGGATTCCCGCAGGAAGCAGAACTGCCGAGCGCGCCGAAGCAGTTTATCCAGTATCTTGAGGAAGAAAATCGTCCGCAGGTAACGGCAGACGTAGATTATGAGCGCGGCATGGGAGTGTCTATCGGACGTCTCAGAGAGGACAGCATGTATGACTTTAAGTTTATCGGACTGTCACATAATACAGTAAGAGGTGCGGCTGGCGGAGCAGTGCTTTGTGCAGAAGCGCTTACGGCAAAAGGATATATCGCAAAGAAATAAAAATGATGTGGCAAAGACCATATTTATGAATGATAAAGGGGGTCTCAAAAATGGGAATGACGATGACGCAGAAGATTTTGGCTGCTCACGCAGGATTGGATACTGTGGAAGCAGGGCAGCTGATCGAAGCGAAACTCGATATCGTGATGGCGAATGATATTACAGGACCGATGGCTTTGCCGATCATCAGACAGATGTCGGATAAAGTATTTGATAAAGATAAGGTTGTGTTTGTACCGGATCATTTTACACCGAATAAAGATATCAAATCAGCGGAAAATTCAAAAGCAATTCGTGAATATGCGAAGGAGCAGGGGCTGAAATGGTATTTTGAACAGGGAAAATCGGGTGTGGAACATGCGATTCTTCCCGAAGCGGGAGTTGTCACCGCAGGTGAGTGTATCATCGGAGCGGATTCACATACATGTACATACGGAGCTTTGGGCGCGTTTTCAACAGGAATGGGAACGACCGATGTGGCAACCGGAATGGCGACAGGAGAAATCTGGTTTAAAGTGCCGTCGGCGATCAAGTTTGTTCTGACGGGAAAGCCGGGGAAATATGTAAGCGGAAAAGATATTATCATTCACATTATCGGCAAGATCGGAGTGGACGGCGCGCTTTATAAATCAATGGAATTTACAGGTGACGGAATTGGAAATCTGTCTATGGATGATCGTTTTACGATGGCGAATATGGCGATTGAGGCCGGTGCGAAAAACGGGATTTTTCCGGTGGATGAAAAGACGGTCGAGTATCTTGACGCTCATTGTGAGAAACCGTATACAGTTTACGAGGCGGACGAGGATGCGGTTTATGACGACGTTGTAGAGATTGATCTGTCAAAGGTGCGTCCGACGGTAGCGTTTCCGCATTTGCCGGGAAACGCAAAGACGATTGATGAGATCGAGGCAGAGGAACAGGTTAAGATCGATCAGGTTGTGATTGGTTCTTGTACGAACGGACGAATGGAAGATATGAGGAAAGCTGCGGCAATACTGAAAGGTCATACGGTACATCCTGATGTGCGTGTGATGGTTGTTCCGGCTACACAGAAGATTTATAAGCAATGTATCAAAGAAGGACTGCTGGATATTTTTGTAGATGCAGGATGTGCTGTAAATACTCCGAGCTGCGGACCGTGTATGGGCGGGCATATGGGAGTTATGGCAGCAGGAGAAAAGTGTGTTTCCACAACGAACCGTAATTTTGTCGGACGCATGGGACATGTTGATTCTCTGATTTATCTGGCATCGCCGGAAGTTGCCGCTGCAAGTGCGATCAAAGGGTATATTGCAAATCCCGAAAAAATAAGCGCTGCAGACGAAGAGGCAGATTCGCGGAATATTCAATGTGCAGAACAGAAAGAAGGAGGAAGATCATGAGAGCGCACGGACATGTTTTTAAATACGGAGACAATGTAGATACAGACGTTATCATTCCGGCAAGATATCTGAATTCCTTTGATGCACAAGAACTTGCCAGCCACGCTATGGCAGATATAGATCCGGATTTTGTAAAAAAAGTACAGTCGGGAGATATTATTGTGGCAAATAAAAATTTCGGATGCGGATCATCCAGAGAACATGCGCCGCTCTGCTTGAAAACGGCAGGAGTAAGCTGCATTATCGCGGAAACGTTCGCAAGAATCTTTTACAGAAATGCAATCAATATCGGTCTTCCGATTATTGAATGTCCGGAAGCGGCACAGGGAATTGAAGCAGGTGACGAAGTTGAGGTTGATTTTGACAGTGGTATGATTTACAATCGTACAAAAGGAACTGAATTTAAAGGTCAGCCCTTCCCGGAATTTATGCAGAAATTGATTGCCGCAGGCGGATTGGTCAACTATACAAACAGTAAAAAGAAATAATATATAAAGTTTTGGCTCTTTTAGCCGAAATTCGGGCAAAAAGAAAAGCGGCAGGCAGTACTGCCGCCTTTTTGCAACGGTTATTATATCTAAAACGAAAGGGAGAATTTAATGGGAAATGAAAAACAAAAGGGAAAGGCTTTTGCGCTTCTGCCTATAGGCGTGTTTTTGGTAATCTTTTTAGGCGCGGGAATCTTGTTTAAGGATTTTTACGCAATGCCGGCAGTAGTTGCATTTCTGATTGCTTTATTTGTTGCGTTTTTGCAGAACCGTAAAGTAAGTTTTCAGAAAAAGATGGAAGTGATCGCAAAAGGACTCGGAGAGGAAAATATTATTACTATGTGTCTTATTTTCCTTTGCGCGGGAGCTTTTTCGGGAGCGGTAACCGCAGCAGGCGGAGTGGACAGTACGGTGAATTTGGGACTCTCTCTTATTCCGCCGCATTTTGCAGTGGCAGGTCTGTTTATTATAGGATGTTTTATTTCAGTGTCGATGGGAACTTCCGTAGGAACAATCACGGCGCTTGCTCCGATTGCGGTCGGAATCAGTAAACAGACAGGGTTTTCTATGGCAATCTGTGTAGCTGCCGTCGTGTGCGGGGCAATGTTCGGCGATAACCTGTCGATGATCTCTGATACGACGATTGCGGCAGTAAAAACGCAGGGATGCGAGATGAAAGATAAGTTTAAGATGAATTTTCTGATCGTACTTCCGGCGGCGATCATTACAGTCGTGTTCTTTTGGTTTGTGACGCGCAATGTAGCGTACGATATTACAGAGAATTTAGACTATAATTTCTGGCAGGTTGTACCGTATCTTGTCGTGCTTATAGGTGCGTTGATCGGAATCAATGTATTTCTCGTGCTGATCGGCGGAACTGTTATTTCACTTATAGCGGGAGTGGCAACGGGAAACATTGTTTTAGCGGATATGTTTACTGTTGTAGGAGATGGCGTTGTATCGATGTATGATATTACTGTAATATCTATTCTTGTAGCATGTATTGTATCGCTTGTGAAGATGAACGGCGGAATCCAGTTTATTCTGGATCAGATCAAAAGCAGGATTCACGGAGCAAAAGGAGCACAGGGAGGAATTGCGCTGCTTTCGTTTTTAGTTGATCTTTGTACGGCAAACAATACGGTAGCGATTGTTATGACAGGCCCGATCGCGAAGGAAATCAGTGATGAGTTTGACGTTGATCCAAGAAGATCGGCATCTCTGCTGGATATGTTTACATCCGTTGGACAGGGGCTGATCCCTTACGGCGCTCAGCTTCTTACGGCTGCGGCTCTTACAGGTCTGACTCCGTTTGATTTTATGCCGTATTTGATCTATCCGATGCTGATGGCAGTATGCGGTATTGTGGCGATCTGCATAAGGCGGGAACGAAAAAGTGCCTGAGTATTCAGGAATATATTTAGTTGAAAATTGTGTTGCAGAAAGAAAAAGAGGTAAAATAATGAATTTATTGTATAAGAGTACAAGAAACTCAGAAAAAACAGTGACGGCATCCGAGGCGATCTTGAAAGGTCTGGCAGATGACGGGGGATTGTTTGTTCCGGAATCTATTCCAAAGCTTGACGTTACGCTTGATGAATTGAAAGGGATGTCTTATCAGGAAACAGCTTATGCTGTGATGAAACAGTTTTTTACGGATTTTACGGAGGAAGAGTTAAAACACTGCATCAACAGTGCGTATGATTCCAAGTTTGATACAGAAGTGATCGCTCCGCTTGTAAAAGTGGGTGACACATATCATTTGGAGTTGTTCCACGGAGCAACGATCGCATTTAAGGATATGGCTTTGTCGATTTTGCCGCATCTTCTTATTACGTCGGCTAAGAAAAATAATGTGAAAAATGAAATTGTAATTTTAACGGCAACATCAGGAGATACGGGAAAGGCGGCTCTTGCAGGTTTTGCGGACGTTCCGGGAACGAGGATCATCGTTTTTTATCCAAAAGGGGGCGTCAGCCGTATTCAGGAGCTTCAGATGGTGACTCAAAAAGGAGAGAACACATCAGTAGTGGCGATCCACGGAAATTTCGATCATGCACAAAGCGGTGTGAAAGCGATTTTTGAAGATAAAAAGCTGGCGGAAGAGTTGGCAGATGCCGGATACCAGTTTTCATCTGCGAACTCTATCAATATCGGACGTCTTGTTCCGCAGGTAGTATATTATGTTTACGCTTATGCAAAACTGCTTGAGAATGAAGAAATCAAAGCGGGAGAAAAGATCAATGTGACGGTTCCGACAGGAAACTTCGGAAACATTCTGGCTGCTTATTATGCGAAACAGATGGGAGTGCCGATTGCAAAGCTGATCTGTGCATCCAACGAAAATAAAGTGCTTTTTGATTTCTTTAAAACAGGGGTTTATGATAAAAACAGAGAATTTATCCTGACATCTTCCCCGTCTATGGACATTTTGATTTCCAGCAATCTGGAGCGTTTGATCTATACAATCGCAGGGCAGGATGCAGGGAAAAATGCCGAGTTGATGAGACAGCTTAAAGAAGAAGGCGTTTATGAAATAACAGAAGAGATGCGCGGACAGTTAGGTGATTTTGTCGGAGGATTTGCGACGGAAGAAGAGACGAAAGAGACGATTAAAAATACATATGAGAAAACAGGGTATGTGATGGATACGCATACGGCGGTAGCGGCACATGTATGCGCACAATACCGCAAGGAAAGTGGGGATGAAAAGAAGTGTCTCGTAGCTTCGACGGCGAGTCCGTATAAATTTATCCATAGCGTTATGACTGCCATTGACGATAAATATGCAAAGAAAGATGAATTTGAATTGATCGATGAGCTGAGCGCCCTGTCGGCAACGGAAATTCCGAATGCGATCAAAGAGATCCGAAATGCTCAGATCAGACATAACAGAGAATGCGATTCGGACAAAATGAAAGAAATCGTGAAAGAAATTTTGAATGTATAATTTATGAGAGGCTTGTCGTGTAGAAAATGCAGGATTGATAAAAAAATCCTGCATTTTTTAAATGGCGACGAGTCAAAACCCAGATTTTTCGGAAACCTTGACAATCGCTTAAAATCCACAAATGTGCCTTTTGACACTTCCGGTGATTGAAATGTAATTTTGTTTTTTTTAGAAATAAAATAGAGCATATGAATTTGCAGTTTATAAAACTTTCATATAATCGAGAGAGATAGATGAATATTATTGTTGATTTTTGGAAAATGATTTTGTATAATGAAAGCATAACGCTGGCATTAAGCGGCGTAGATGTGAAATATACATTTTAGAAAGAGAGAGGTAAGACATATTATGGCAAACATTGATCTTAGTCAGTATGGTATTACAGGAACTACGGAAATCGTTTACAACCCTTCTTATGAGCTGCTTTTTAAAGAAGAGACAGATTCAAGTCTTGAAGGCTTTGAAAAAGGACAGGAAAGCGAACTGGGAGCTGTTAATGTAATGACAGGTATTTATACAGGACGTTCTCCGAAAGATAAATTTATCGTAATGGATGAAAACTCCAAAGATACGGTTTGGTGGACATCAGATGAATACAAAAACGACAATCATCCGGCAAGCCAGGAAGCATGGGATACATGTAAGGCGATCGCGCTGAAAGAACTTTCCAATAAGAGACTGTTTGTTGTTGACGCATTTTGCGGAGCAAATGCAGATACACGTATGGCAATCCGTTTCATCGTTGAGGTTGCTTGGCAGGCTCATTTTGTAAAGAATATGTTTATTCAGCC
>OGKA01002660.1_pt1 | contig 10605 bp, 9 predicted proteins | sample 1572211 | NCBI WGS metagenome assembly OGKA01 (sample SAMEA2582125, study PRJEB24529) | metagenome | biome: Human gut stool | place: China | collected 2011
AAAATAAACTATGATTTGGATAGATATGTTCAGTGAATTTTTCAAAACCGGATTATTAGCGGCAGGTGGTGGCTTAGCAACATTGCCATTTCTTTATGAAATGGCATATAGTACGGGTTGGTTTACTACTGCTGATATAGCGAATATGGTTGCTGTTTCTGAATCAACTCCGGGACCTTTAGGTGTAAATATGGCTACTTATATCGGTTTTCAGATAGCCGGTATATTAGGCGGTATTTGGGCCACTTTTTCATTAACTACACCGGCTGTTATAGTGGTTACTTTTATTTCTAATATCATGCATACCTTTAAAGATTCTATTTTGGTACAAAAAATTTTTTACGGATTACGTCCGGCATCTTCTGCGTTGATTTTATTGGCAGGGTTAGGGGTATCTAAAATAGCTTTTTTGCAATTGGACACTTATGAAATTACCAAACATATAAGTGATATAGTGAATCTTAAAGCAACTTTATTAGCAATTATTATATGGTGGGGATATAAAAGATACAAAAAACATCCGATACTATATATAGCGATATCTGCTTGCATCGGTATTATATTTTCTATGTAATTTTTTACAGTAAAATATGTAATTTTTTTACAGTAAAATAGGAAAAAGAAGAAATTAAAAATTTTTCATGATATAATAAGAACGCTGTAAAATATAAAAAGAGGAGATAGGGAATGAGTAATCTAACCAATATTAAAAAAGAAGACCGAATCATTGTGGCATTAGATGTTAATACTTTTGATAAAATGAAAGATATAACTCTTATGCTTGGTGATTCGGTCTTTTTTTACAAAGTAGGAATGGAACTTTTTTATAGTGCAGGTAATCAAACGGTGGCATACCTCAAAGAAGCAGGTAAAAAAGTTTTTCTGGACTTAAAACTCCATGATATTCCGAATACTGTAGAAAAAAGTATAGCGGCTTTAACGGAACTTGGTGTTGATTTGATTACTGTTCATGCCTCCGGTGGACGTGCGATGATGGAAGCCGCTATACGTGGTGCTACCATGACTGCAGAAAAATTAAAAATCAATAGACCTAAAATTCTGGCGGTTACTATACTTACCAGCTTTGATGAAAAAGGTTGGGAAGAAGTAGGCGGAAAAACACCCATCAAACAACAAGTACTGCATTTAGCACAATTGGCAAAAGGGGCAGGTGTAGATGGTGTAGTAGCTTCTCCACAGGAAGCAAAGAGTATTAGACAAGTATGTGGAGAAACTTTTGAAATTGTAACACCGGGAATCCGTCCTGCTTTTGCACAAGTGAATGATCAAAAGAGAATTGCTACTCCGGCTCAAGCACTATCTGATGGGGCTTCTCGTTTAGTTATCGGTCGTCCTATTACCAAGGCTGAAAATCCACAGATGGCAGTACAATATATTCTTGAAGAAATAAGGGGGAACTAAAAATGAACGAAAAAGAAGTAGAGTTATTATTGAGAGAAACAAAAGCGATTCTTGAAGGACATTTTTTGCTTACTTCAGGATTACATAGTCCTTTATATGTTGAAAAGTTTAATGTATTGCAACATCCTGAATATACAGAACAGTTATGTAAAGAATTTGCAGAGTATTTTAAAGATAAAGGTATAGAAACTGTTATTGGACCTGCAACAGGAGGTATTATTTTATCACAGGTTACTGCAAGATTGATGGGAGTACGCTCTATCTTTACTGAACGAGAAAAAGGAGTAATGACTTTTCGCCGTGGATTTAGCATAAGGCCGGGAGAAAAAGTCCTTATCGTGGAAGATGTAGTTACAACCGGTGGTTCTGTTAAAGAAGTGGTAGATGTAGTAAATAAAATGGGCGGAGATATTGTAGGAATTGGCCTTTTTGTAGATCGTTCCGGTGGAAAAGCAGACTTTGGTGTTCCAAAAGAGAAAGTACATCCTTTACTACACTTAACGGTTCCTACCTATCAAGCAGAAGAATGTCCATTATGTAAACAAGGAATACCGATTACGGAAAGAGGAAGTCATCACTTAAAATAATGGCAAGTAAAAAGAACCTTTAAACGGGTTCTTTTTTATTGTTCATTTTGCCAGCCGTAGAAAACGTATCTTCTATGTGGAATCAAGGGGTAAGAGGATATACGGAAGTCGTGGCACCTTTAGGAACTCTTGCACCACAGGTATTACAATATACAGGACAACTCGCTACAGGAGCGGGAATAGTTGTAAGTGGAGCATTGGCAGGTATGGGTACTGTAGGCGGTATGGTAGCTGGAGCACCTATCGCAATGGCAAGTGCTATAGTAGGGGCTCTAGGTGTAGCAGGTATGAGTATATGGAAAGGTACTTACAGGGCACAACTTGGAGCTAACTACTGGCGTAAAATGCAAATGCGAGATAAGAACGGTAAGAATATCTATACTCATGATGATGCAGTAAAACAGGCAAAAGATGAAGCTTTTTGGCAAGCAACTATAGAAACCGCTTTAGACGTATCCGCTTTTGGTCGTATTTCAAAAATGTATGGCGGTAACGTAGCAAGTCAAATTATTAAAAACGAGGGAATCCGCCGTGTCTTAACAGAAGCTGGTATCAAGAGTTTTAAAGATAAAATAGCTCGTATTTCCGCTAAAGAAACCATAAAGAATATATCTCTTGGTGTAGGCGAACAGGTAGTACAAGAGGGTTTACAAGATGCTGTCACCACCGTTAACGAACGTGTAAGCGGTAAGGTTGACCATAGCATGAATGATATTCTTGAATCGGCAACTGATGCAATGATAGAAGCGTTACCCGCCGCAATCGGTATGATTGCACCTTCCGCTATAGGCGGCGGACTTGCACGGTATAGAGGGCTTAAGAACCAAAGAGGGGCGATTGATGCCTATATCAAGAACTCACCAATGGGAGCTGAAACCGCTAAACAGGAAATAGCAAGAGAACGTGAACAAGGGCTTATATCAAACCTTATCAAGGCAAGGAACGAATCAAAACTCTTTAAATCAACACCCGATCTTTACACAAAGACTTTAACTAAACAGCTTAAAGCCCAGAATATGGACACTTTATATGTAAACGTGGCACAGGCAAGCGAAACCGAAGAAGGAAGACGGGCGATTAATGAACTTGTATCACAAGGACTTGTAAGCGAGAAATCCGTAAATAAAGCGTTACAGGACGATACACCGCTTGAAGTAAACGCAGGTATGTATTTTCAGAAAGCAACCGAAGAAACCGCTAATGCAATGATGGACTATACCACCATGACAAAAGACGGATTAACCATGAAAGATATCAAAGAAGAACGAGAACGACTTAACGCTAGATATCAAGAGTTTGAAGACGAAAGAAGTATCAAAGAGTCACAAGCGATAGAAGAAATACTTACCACCTTTGCACCCGAAGAAGAAGGACAAAAAGAAACCCTCGCAAGCATTTTGCATGAGGGATTAGAGCACGTAGATGATACCTATTTAAAAAAGATACGTGAAACGGAGCAAGCGTTAGAAGACCTTACCCCTATAGATGGAGAAGAGAACGGAGATTATGAAGACTTACAGAAGAGAATCAAAGCGTTAAAAGAACTTAAGCCGACCATAGATAAGATAAAGAAGAGCGATATCAACGCTCGTATATCCCTTAGTCGTGAATCCTTTAAAAACGTATACGAACCTTTTGTACGTGGACTTAAAGAAACCAATGAAGAAGTAGCACAAGGGGCAAGAGAAAGCGTTTTCTTATTGGCTAAGATGGTAGATAGATTGTCACAGGATTACCATATACCCGTAACACGGCTTATGCCGACTTTAAATAGTCACGTGGTGGAAAATGAAAACGTGTTACACCAGACTATGACAGCACAAGAAAAACTGAATAGAGATATTGCTAAGTGGCAGTCTTTAATGGAAACGTTGAAGACACAACGTATACACGGCAATACTATTACCATGATGCACACTCCGCTTTCTTTACAAATGCTAGGGGCTAAATCATTACCTCTTGTTATTAAGACAAGTAAGATAAAGAAGATATTGAAAACACATCCAGAGATGACACTTGATGTGTTTAAACAAATTCCTAAAGCTTTAACTAATCCCATTATGATACTAGACTCTGCAACGGTTAAAGGTCGACTCGTAGTTGCTTTAGAACTTACAGGTACTAACGGGGTAAATGTAGTTGTTCCTTGTGAATTAAACACGGAAAAAGAACGTATTGACGTAAACCTTATTAATTCAGCTTACACAAAACATAAGAATGAAAAAAGAAATCCTGATAATTTTGATAAGCTAATGACCTCATGGTTTAGAAATGAAATAGAAAAAGGCAATTTACGTTATGTAGATAAGACAAGAGCGGATATGTTGTTGCAATTAGGACAACAAAAAACTACCGCCTTCTTACAGTCCGCCGGGCTTTACTTGCCCTTGGAGTGTAAGAAGAACGGTAGTTCATCTAAAATAACTATACTAGATGAAACTGACCTTGTCAAGTACAAAGAAAATAATTCTTCTTATTATCAAAAAACCGATAACAAAACAGTTAATAAAGGAGCTTATGATTATATCAATAATGCTATACATGTGTTTGATGGAGCAGACAAGAGTACTGTTCTTCATGAATCCGCACATTTCTATTTAACGACTTTACAAAACCTTGCGACTTCTTCCGTGTTACCTAGTGAAGAAAAAGCAAAGATACAAGCAGATATCAAGACCATTGAAGAATGGGCACGCTACTCTAAAGAGGTTATGGAAGGGTACAAAGGTACACCGCTTGAAAAAGAATTTAAGTCTTATGAAAGAGCGGTTAAGAAAGGCGAAGAAGGAGCGAGAGAACGCTTTATACAAGAGAGATTTGCCAGAGGATTTGAAAGATATATTCTTGAAGGTAAAGCACCGACTAAAGAACTTAGAAGTGTATTCAGAAGATTTAGTAAGTGGCTTAAAGAAATCTATCAGTCTTTAATGAGTTTAGGAAAGATAGATCCACCAGAAGAAGTAAGAGTTATCTTTGATAAGATGGTGGCTACTGATGAAGAAATAGAAAAGTGGCAGTTACAGAAAAAGTTACTTGCTATAGATAAAGTAGGTATCAACTTCAACCAGACCGAAGAAGAAAACATTAAGAGATGGGAAGAAGAAATCAAGGACAGTATCCGTGAGCGTTCGTTAAGTCTTTTTATGAAACAGTATAAAGAGGGTAAATTAACCGAACTTGACGAACAGATGGAAACAGCAAGAGACCTTTATATCAAGGGATTAGTAGAAGAGAATGAAGTATATAAGATAGAACAGATACTTGATTCTGATTTATTCCCTACCGCCTTAGAAAAGAAAAACTTTCTTGCTAATTATGGGTATACGAAAGAAACCTTTGAAAAAGCGTTAATGGAACACGGCGGTACTTCTGATGTGAGAGCGGATGCTTACATAGAAGACTTAAAGAAAAAGTATGTTGACTCTATGCTTACACCTGAAATGATACGGAATGAAGCGGATAAGAAACTCAATTCACCAGAAGGACTTGAGAAGATGACCGCTGAATACTCTTCCCTGATGAAGAAACGAATCAATCAGTACATAAGACAGGCAACCACTGCCGCTTTATCATTAGAGAGGGTGACGGATGTTAAAGACCTTACCGCTGATTTAAAAGAAAGATTAGGTATATCCGATACAGAGGCAAGAATTGGACGAGCAGAAGAAAAAACACATAAAGCTGAAGTTAAACTACAAGACATTAGAGAAAAAGTACGTAACCATATAGATTCCTTGAAAGAGGCAAGAAAACTACTTGATGTACCCGTAAGACAGCTAGAAGAAAGTATCATTAACTCTATGTCTAAACAAAACATTTCTAAGGCAACTAACTGGAAATACTGGAACAATAGACAAAAGAGCGTAACCACAAGTGCCACAAGAGAAATCCGTAAGGGTAATTGGGCGAATGCCAGCTACTGGATAAACGAGGGGCGGAAAATATTTAAATCAGGTAGTGCAATAAATTATGGGTTATGGTATAGTATTAGCATCAGGTGATAATAATGACGATGAAACCATTAAATACTAAAGAAGAAAGAAGAAAAAATATCCATGAAGCAGTTCGGCAAAATCCGATGTTAACCGATTCGGAATTGGCGAATCTCTTTAGTGTGTCACAAGCGACTATTCGCTTAGATAGACAAGCTTTAGGTATTCCGGAAATGCGTAAACGTATTAAAAATGCAATTCAAAAAAATATGATTTCTGTGGATAGATATCATGGAGAAATTGAAATTCTTCAGCTGGAGCTTAATAGAAAAGGTTTGGCACTTATAACCATCACTTCTGATATGGTAGATAATTCCGGATATGTCCCTGCAGAAAAAATGTATGGAGTATCTGTAGAATTAGCTAAAAGACTTATTGGAAATAAGTTAGATCCGACACAAGTCGGAAATATTAAATATAAAACAGCAATTTCTGCAGGTAAGAAATTGGTAGTAAAAATGAAAGTGGCACGTGTTAAGGAGACAAAAGAGTATATTTACATTGTTTTCTATGATAGAGAACATGAAGTTTTTCGTGCTAAGTTTATAGCAGACATTGCAGTAAAGGGACGGTAGTCTAAATGAAAAAAGTAGCAGTAGACGCTATGGGAGGAGATTTTGCTCCTTTAGAAATTGTATTGGGCGGTATACAAGCGGTTCGTGATTATAAAATTCCTATTGTATTGGTAGGGGATAGCGAACAAATACGTAAAATTTTAGCTGACAATGGAGAGGATGCTAATTCTTTAATTGAAGTTATACATGCTTCACAAGTCATTGAAATGGGAGAACATCCCGGCATGGCATTTAGGAAAAAGAAAGATGCATCTATTTCTGTAGCAGCACGGTTGGTAAAACAGGGGAAATGTGATGCAGTAGTTGCTCCGGGGTCAACCGGTGCAGCTGTTACTGCAGGATTATTAGGTATTGGACGTATTAAAGGGATTGAACGCCCGGCAATTGTAACTCCGATTCCTAATGAAAAAGGCGGACATACGTTTTTAATTGATGCCGGTGCAAGTGCTAATCCTAAACCGGAAAATTTATTACAAAATGCATTATTAGGTTATAACTATGCTAAATATGTTCGTCACATTAAAGAACCACGTGTAGGTTTATTGAATATAGGGTCTGAAAGTACCAAGGGCAGTGCTCTTATGACTGAAACTTACGAGTTGTTATCAAAACAAACTTGGTTTCCTTTTGCAGGAAATGCAGAAGGTCGAGATATTCCTACGGGAGAGTTTGATGTAGTTGTATCCGATGGGTTTACAGGAAATGTAGTTCTTAAGTTTGGTGAAGGGTTAGGAAAACTTTTTATTACATTACTAAAAGACTCTATTTATAGAGGCGGTGTGTTAGCTAAACTGGGGGGATTATTATTAAAGCCCGCATTAAAAAAATATATGATGAAAAAGTTCGATTATGCGGAAGAAGGTGGGGCTCCTTTGTTGGGGATTGATGGGACGCTGATTATCAGTCATGGCTCATCGCGTGCTAAAGCAATCCGGAATGCCATTCGTTTAGCTAATCAAGTAGCGGAGGAAGAAATTCCTACACTTGTTAAAAATACTTTGAATGTAGCTATAGAGAGTGAATAGTTGACGAATGTTATTTTGATAGAAGGACTATAGGAGGATTTATTTTGAAAAAAGCATTTTTATTTCCTGGACAAGGTTCACAAAAAGTAGGTATGGTTGCTGATCTTTATGAGAAGTATGATGCAGTAAAAGCTTTACTAAAAGAAGCTGATAACAGATTAGGGTTCTCTATTTCTCGCATGATGTTTGATGGTCCTGATGAAGAATTAATGAAAACGGAGTTTACACAACCGGCAATTCTTACTGCCAGTGTAGCGGTATCAACGATATTAAGAGAGCATGGATTAACACCTGATGTAGTAGCAGGGCATAGTTTAGGGGAATATTCTGCATTAGTTACTGCAGGGGCCTTATCATTCAGTGATGCGATACATGTAGTTCATTTGCGTGGAAAATATATGCAGGAAGCAGTTCCTCTTGGAGAAGGTGGAATGGCTGCTATTATTGCTTTAGATGCAGAATCTATAAAAGATATTTGTAATACTATTTCTACAGAAGAAAAACCGGTACAAGCTGTTAATTTTAATTGTCCGGGACAAGTAGTTATTGCAGGTGCTACAGAAGCAGTAAAACAAGCTTGTAATGCTATGAAAGAAGCAGGAGCTAAGATGGCTGTTATGCTTAAAGTATCTGCACCGTTCCACTCTATAATGATGGAACCTGCCGCCGTAAAGCTGAAAGAAGTTTTGGATACGGTAACGATTCAAGATGCACAAATGCCTGTGTATGCAAATTATAATGCAGCAGCTGAAATAAAGGCTGATGATATTAGGAAGAATTTAGTTCTTCAGGCGGCACATCCGGTTCTTTGGGATGCATCTATACAACAAATGATTGCTGATGGTGCAGATTTGATGATTGAAGCAGGACCGGGAACGGTTCTTTCCGGATTTATGAAGAGAATTAATAGACGTATTCGTACTTTGCATGCAGAAGATGTAGAAACTGTTACCAATGTGTTAAATACATGGGAGGAATAATATGTCAGAAATAACTATGAAGACAGCACTTGTTACAGGTGCTTCCAGAGGTATTGGAAAAGCGATTGCTTTACAATTGGCAAAAAAAGGTTTCGCTGTAGCTATTAATTATGGTCGTAGTGCAGAAGAAGCAAATGCTATTAAAACTCAAATTGAAAATGAAGGTGGACAAGCTATTCTGTTACAAGGAGACGTTTCTTCTACAGAAGATGTAGATAGAATGTTTGCTACCATTAAGGAGGTTTGGGGGCAATTAGATGTGTTAGTAAATAATGCAGGAATTACTAGAGATACGCTTTTGCTCCGCATGAAAGAAAATCAATGGGATGAAGTATTGGATACGGATTTAAAAGCGGTATTTTTAACTACAAAAGCAGCTTCTTCCATGATGGTACGTAAGAAGAGCGGTGCTATTATTAATATTTCATCCGTTGTAGGGATTACAGGTAATCCGGGACAGGCAAATTATGCAGCAGCTAAAGCGGGTGTTATTGGGTTTACTAAGTCTGCTGCTAAAGAACTTGCCGGAAGAGGTATTCGTGTTAATGTAGTAGCTCCGGGATTTGTTGAAACGGATATGACGGATGTCATTCCTGAAAATATTAAAGAAGGTATGTTGGAAACTATTCCGCTTAAGAGAGCAGGAAGAGCAGAAGATATTGCAAATGCGGTAGCATTTCTTGCTTCTGATGAATCAGCTTATATTACCGGTCAAGTCTTGCAAGTAGACGGCGGCATGGTAATGTAATATAATCTAGGATGTGAAAATAAAATGGAAAGGTGGTGACAGGGATGAGTACATTTGACAGAGTAAAGAAAATTGTTGTAGATCAGTTAGGTGTAAATGAAGCTGATGTACAGATTGACTCCACATTCATTGATGATTTGGGAGCAGATTCTTTAGATATTGTTGAATTGATTATGGCATTTGAGGAAGAATTTGAAATTGAAATTCCGGATGATGCTGCAGAAAAAATCAAGACTGTTCGTAATGCAGTAGAATACATCGACCAGCAGATTCAGTAATTAGTTGGTTTGATGAAGTAAATGTATGTCTTTGGAGGCCGGGGATACTAGTTATCCCCGGCTGCCATATGATAGACGATATTTCAAAAAAGTATATCAATTTAAAGGTGATTATTTTTTTGAGCTATCGTCTTATGGTTGATAGCTTTAACTTTATTTTAAATTTCAGTACATAAGGTTATATATTGTCGTTATTTATGAGCAATAAAATGCTCTAGTTACAAAGAGGTGCATTGATGAAAAGAAGAGTAGCTATTACTGGACTTGGCGTAGTTTCTCCTTTAGGAATTGGTTTAGAAGCATTTTGGACTAACTTGATGGCAGGCAAATCAGGTATATCCACTATTACTTCTTTTGATATCACTGATTTTCCGGTGAAAATTGCAGGAGAAGTTAAGAATTTTGATTTGTCAGAGTTCATTGAAGATAAGAAATCTATCCGCCATATGGACAGAAATTCTCAGTTTGCATTAGCTGCAGCAATTATGGCAGCTAAAGATGCAGGTTTTGATATTTCTAAAGAAGAAGCCGGTCGTGTAGGGACCTTTATCGGAACAGGAATTGGTGGAATCAGTACTACAGAAGCAACTATTACACGAGTTGAAAAGCGTGGACCGACTAAAGTGAATCCATTTGCCGTACCTATGATGATTGCTAATATGCCATCAGCACATATTTCTATCCACTTTGGATTAGAAGGTCCGGTTTTAACCGATGTAACAGCTTGTGCTTCCGGGAATAATGCGGTAGGACAAGCAGCACGCATGATTCAGTATGGCGATGCAGATATTATGTTTGCCGGTGGTACAGAAGCGGCTATATGTGCAACACCTATGGCGGGATTTGCAGCCATGAAAGCTCTTTCTAATAGAGAATGTGCACCGGAAGAAGCTTCTTGTCCATTTGATGCACGCCGTGACGGTTTCGTTATGGGGGAAGGAAGCGGTATTCTTATTCTTGAAGAATGGGAACATGCTGTAGCAAGAGGAGCACATATT
>OGKA01002675.1_pt1 | contig 10557 bp, 9 predicted proteins | sample 1572211 | NCBI WGS metagenome assembly OGKA01 (sample SAMEA2582125, study PRJEB24529) | metagenome | biome: Human gut stool | place: China | collected 2011
TTGTTCCTAGCCAGTTTTTCTGGCTAACTCCGGTTTTTCTAAACCGGCAAAATTTAGTTCATTATCTCATCAGCTTCCGATCTTTTACTCGGCAATCGACATCGTCTTTTTGCTTCGCAAAAACCGCTCCATTCTTCACCACTCAGCGCCTCCCGCAACCTTCGGTCACATGGTCGCGCTTTGTAAACGGTTCAGAATTCCGCTGACAGAATTGACTATGGGTTGTGTGTTTTCTCTTACGCTATTCTATTTTCAAAGTTCACAGCACTTCCGCAGTGCAAGGATTATTTTAGCAAAGGTACCCCATCTTGTCAAGCATAATTTTCAACTTTTTTCAAACTTTTTTCAAAAAATCAGAAAAAAGCGAAAGAACCCCGAAAAAACAAGGTTCTCCCGCTTCACACTTTCTGCTTTTATTTCTCCAAAACAATCTTTTTAAATACCTCACCGATGTTTTCCGCAATCACCAGCGCCGCCTTATTGTCATAGGGCGTTGCGGATTTATTGATGAGTACCAGCTTATTTCCTCTGTAATAATTCAACAAGCCTGCCGCAGGGTAGACATTCAGACTTGTGCCGCCGACAATCAGCACATCTGCCTTACTGATGTAATCCACAGATTTATAAATCGTTTCCTGATCCAGCCCTTCTTCATACAGCACCACATCCGGGCGCACGATACCGCCGCAGGCATCACAGCGCGTAATGCCGTCATTTGCCGTTACATAATCCAGCTCGAACTGCTTGCCGCATTTCGCGCAGTAATTTCGATACAGCGTCCCGTGCAGTTCCAGTACATTCTTACTGCCTGCTTTCTGGTGTAGATCATCAATATTCTGCGTGATAACCGCCTTCAGCTTCCCCATTTCTTCCAGTCTCGCTAACGCCTTATGGCAGTCGTTAGGCTTTGCATCAGGGTACAGCAGTGTTTTCTTATAATATTTGAAGAAAACCTCCGGATTCTGTTCGAAAAATGTGTGGCTCAGAATCACCTCAGGGCGCACACCATATTCATTGATGGCATGAAAAATGCCGTTTTCACTGCGGAAATCAGGAATCCCACTTTCTGTCGAAACGCCGGCACCGCCGAAGAAAACAATATTGTCACTCTCATCTATCCATTTTTTCAACTGCTTCTGTTTTTCATCCATAGAAATTCCTCCATTCTGTTAGCAAAAAAATATCCTCTCTCTTATTATACCGCGTCTGCCGCTTCCTGCAATTCTGTTTTCTCATATCGCACCACGGTATCCAAAATTCTATGTCCTTCCACGCGTTCCACCTGAATCTGCATGCCATCCGTTTCCAATGCAAACGTTGTCCCATCCTCCGGAATATGCCCCAACACACCGAAGATATATCCGCCAAGGGTGTCGTATTCCTTCACCGGCAAAGAAATCCCAAGTGTCTCAGCCACATCGTCCAGAGAAGTGCTACCTTTCATTCTATATGTGTGTATTCCAAGCTGTTCAATTTCCTTTTCATCCGTATAAATATCCCCTACCAGCAGCTTCAGCAAATCATGCAGGGTAATCACACCGCTCACCCCACCATATTCATCCAGTACCACAGCGAACAGCTTTTCCTCCTGCTTCATATTTCGAAACAGAACATCCGCTTTCATAATCTCAGGTACAAAATAAGGCTTCTCCACCGCCTGCGCCATCACAGCTTCTCTATTCTTCTCCATCAGGCGAAAATATACCTTTGTATTCAGCACACCAATAATATTATCTGTATTCTCTCTGTAAATGGGATAATATGTATAGCCGCTTCGCAGAATTGTTTCCTGCCATTCCGCATCCGATTCCTCCAAGCCCAGCACAGTCATATCTACGCGATGTGTGCAGATCTCCTCTACAGAAATATCATCAAAGGCAAATACATTCCGAATCCACCGTGTTTCCTCCGCATCAATCGTCCCTTTTTCCTCCCCTGCCTCCAGCATCATATAGATTTCCTCTTCGGAAACCTCCTCCTTCTCATCTGTCGGGTCAATTCCAAAGAGCTTCAGCACACCGTTGGTAGAAATCGTAAGAAGGGCCACCAACGGCGCAAACAGACGGGAAACACCTGTCAGCATGCCACTCATGCCCAATGCCAGTCCTTCTGCCTTTTTCATCGCAACTCGTTTTGGCACCAGCTCCCCAAAAACCAGATTGAAATATGCCAATACCAGTGTAATCAGAAAAACAGAAAGTGATTTTAAAATGCGTTCCGAAGCATCAATACCCGTTTTCTGTATTACCTGCACCAGCGTGCCGGCAAAATTTTCTGCCGCAAACGCAGAGCCAAGCAGCCCTGCTAATGTAATTGCCACCTGTATTGTTGATAAAAATTTTGTCGGCTGTGCAGTCAGTGCCGCTAACCGCTTTGCCCGCGCATCCCCGTCTTTCGCCATTCGTTCCAATTTGGTATCATTCATAGAAATAACCGCAATCTCCGCACTTGCAAAAACAGCGTTCAAACCAATCAGAATCACTTGTAGTAAAATAGCTTCCATAATATTCCATTCTCCTTTGCTTCTATCTGTCTACGTCCGAAAAAATCAAAAAAGGCATACTCTGCCTTCCAAAAAGCAAAGTACACCCTTTCTCTATTTCTCAACGACATATTCTGTTGCAGCAAAGCAAGTTCGATCCTCATCCGCATCCATGCCGATTCTCACACTCCTCAAATAATATATATGGCAGTATGCCATAGAAAAGCCTTCAAGTCAATCATTTATATCCTAAAAAATCCGTTAAGAAATCACAGAAATACACCTGTCACAAAAATTTCCAGACCAATGAAAATCAGAATCACACCGCCAAGGATATTCGCCTTTCCTGCCAGCTTCACGCCAACCTTCTTTCCGATATGCAGACCGCAGAGGCAAATCACAAAAGTCACCATTGCAATAATCAGCGCTTCCAAAAGAGCGAGAAAAAAATCATATTTCGCAATCGTAAAACCAACCGAAAGCGCATCAATCGAGGTCGCAACCCCCTGTATGAATAACGCCATAAAACCAACGCCGCAGTGCTCCTCCTCTTTCCCGCCGCCCGTAAGGCCTTCCTTCAGCATACTGCTGCCGATATACAGCAAAAGCACCAGCGCAATCCACGGAATCAGCTTTTCAAAGGCTTGAAAACGGCTTACAATCGTATGAATACAGACCCAGCCCGTCATGGGCATCAGTGCCTGAAAAAAGGCAAACACGCCCGCAATGCCGCACATCCGCCGCGTTCCCATCTGCGGCTCATTCAACCCATTGGCAAGGGATACGGAAAAGGCATCCATCGCAAGCCCTACCCCCAGCAACACACTGTTAAACAAAAACATAAAGCCAATGGACAAAACAAACTCCTCCCATCCGGTCTCTCTCTTAAATTGTTCCTCTTAAATTTTCTTCTCGCTAAATACCCGCAAGGCAGTGCTTCTCAAAGCTTCGCCTCATACAAAGCGTCGCTCTTGGGCTGTGCCAAAGGCAGCCGCATATCATTGACCAGCATATATCTGCCGCTCTCCGTCAATTTTCCGATAACCGCCGCCGCAATGCCTTCCTCCTGTAATCTCTCTACTAATCTCTCTCCGTTTTCTGCCGCAATAATCATCGTACCACTGGAAATCAATCCCAGATAATCAATGCCCATTGCCTTGCAGATTTTCTTTGTTTCCTCTTTGACAGGAATTTTCTCCACAAAAACATCCACACCTAAGCCGGAGCATTCCGCAACCTCCCAGACGGCACCCAGAACGCCCCCCTCCGTAGCATCGTGCATGGCGGTTGCGCCATAAGCAAAGGCAATTTCAGATTCCTTCCCGACAGAAAGATACGCCTTCATTGCCTGCGCATTTTGCAGCTCTTCCTCTGTCAGATACTGCCGCAAGCCTTCCTCCCATTCCTTCGCAAGAATGGCAGTGCCTTCCGTACCTGCCCATTTCGTCATGATGACATCCTGCCCTGCCCTTGCACCGCCGGTGGAAAGAATTTTTCTGTTTCTCGTTTTCCCAATAACCGCTGCGGAAATGACAGGCTTTACAACTGCATCCGTCACCTCGGTATGTCCGCCCAGAATCTCGATATTACGTTCCTCCGCCGCGCGAATCGCGCCGGACATCATTTCCTCCAGCAGGGCTTCCTCACTCTCCGGCGGCAAAAGCACCGTCAGAAGAATGCCCATCGGCTCCGCACCGGAGGAATAAATATCGTTGCAGTTAATCTGCACCGCCAGATAGCCGACATCCTTCGCAGCTCCCGTAATGGGGTCTGTGGACAGAATACAGTATTCTCCGCCCAAATCAACAGCAGAGCAGTCCTCTCCCGTTTTCGGGCGCAAAATGACATCCTCACGCTTCACCCTGCTCGCCTGCATAGGCTCCATCACAATTTTCTCCAGAATCTCCGGAGGAAGTTTTCCGATTGCAAACATCGTTTTCATCCTTTCCTTCGCAAAAAGCCTCTGTCCAATGACAGAGGCTTTTATTGCCTTATTCGCTTACTGATCGCTCGACCCTGTGTTTTCTGTTGTTGTGGGTGTGGTTGATTCTGTCGCTTCCTCCTTCTTCTTCGTGCCGACAGTTACCTCATCCGCCGCCGCACGATAGGAAGAGCTGCTGAACCATTCATTGCTGATCATTTTCCCATTCTCATACACTTTTTTGCGTACGCTCACCTTGCAGCCCGTTCTGCCGCGAGAGGTTACAACTCTTTCGCCTTCCGGCAAATCGGGATCCTTCTTCACGATTTCCGCAGGCTTGTTAATTGTACCCTCGTAAACCGTTTCAAACTCCAATCTTCTGCCTGCATCATGCACCTCATGCCCGTAAATATTCATGACAAGCTTGCCACCGCTTGCGTAAGCCTCAATCATAATAGGATATTCGGTGTTATTCTTGAATTTCAAATCCTTATAGGTGCCTGCCACAGCCGCATCTCTGCCCAGCGGCACATAGCCAACCGTCATGGAATGAGGGGAACGCTCTACCACCTCAAGCTCAGCCAGAATGACTGCATTATATAAGGTAGAGGTTACCTGACAAACGCCGCCTGCCATACCCTTTTCCACCTTGCCGTTTACATAAACGCCGGCTTCCTTATAGCCGCCTGCCGCCGTCTGGCTGCCCAGATGCGCATTCGCGGAAAATACCTCTCCGGGTGCAATCACAGTACCATTGATGTAATTGCAGCCTACCGCAAGGTTGTTGTTTCTGTTCCTGTCGCTGTTTGTATAGGTTGTGTAATAGGACCCAATCAGATCCGTTACATGGGAGTTATCCTCTGCCGTAATCTTGGGCTTTGTTACCTTTGCCGCAATTTCCGCTGTGCCGCTTTTGCGTGTTTCCATCACCTTTGCCACATGCTTTGCGGTTTTATCCTTTTCCATTTCAAGCCCTGTCTGTTCAGGGGAAACCACAAATCTGCCATTCTGCCTTACAACGGTACTGTCAATGGCATCCTGATTAAATTCCTCCGCAACCTCGTCCAGCTTTGCGCGCAGCATTTCCGCATCATAGCCATAGGTCAGCTCAATATTCACGCCATCCTTCAGCAATTTCGCGCCGACCTGAAAGCGCTCCTCTTCCGTGCCGGTACGCCCTGTTTCGTATGCCTCCTTTACAGCATCCTCCACATGGTACCCTGCGCCGATGTCCTCAAAGGGAATGTCCCATTTCTGCAGCGCGTCTTCTTCGCCATACTGCAATGTCAGAATTTGCCCGACAACCTCGGATTTATACCTTTCCTGCAGCTGTGCAACAGCCTCCTCCTGACTCAATCCGGATACATCCTCACCATTGATCGTAATGCCCTGATAAATGCCTTCCTGTGCCAGCAGATTCAAAACCTTTCTTTTATGTACCTCATGATACCCGAACGCAGCCACTGCCACAAGCAGAACCAGAACACCGATTATCACTAAAGGCTTTTTATTGTTATTGTCTGTTTTTTTATCCTTCTGATGGTGATGCTCCTGATGCTGGCGCGATTGCTGCTGATGTCGCTGCTGTCGTGGTCTATTGCTTTCCTCCAACTCTTCTCGCCCCCTAAAATGTATTTCATGCAAAATTGCCTGTTTGATACAAGCTTTGTCATACCCTGACTATTTTTATCAATAGTCCCCCTTATCATAACGAAGTCTACTGTAAATTACAAGAGCAATTCCTTGAAAAAATCCTTACATTTTTGTTACGATTTTATGCCATTTCTGCAAATCATACAGTCCCTTCTCGGTTTCGCCACTCAATAGATGCCATAGCCCAGAAACGGCGCAGCCAGACTCAGCACCATTACCACCGCCAAAAGCAGTGCAATTCCTGCGGCAATTTTCTTTTTCATCCGATATTTATCCTTCGGTTTCATCGTTTATTTCCTTCTTTCTCCTTATTTTTGCGAAATGCCTTCTCTGCGTCCAGTCCCATTTCCGCCAGAAAACGAGAGGGCTTCCGTTCCTTTTCATATCTTTGCAGAATTGCGGAAAGACAGAGCTTTTCGGATGCCCTTGTCATGGCAACATAAAACAGCCGCCGCTCCTCCGCAACCGTATCCATGCCCTTTTCATGCGGCACAATTCCCTCCACCAGAGAAGGCAGGAATACCGCACGAAATTCCAAGCCCTTTGCGCCATGCATCGTCATGAGCGCAACGCCGTTTCGTTTCTGCCCCTTTTTGCGGCTTTGCTCCTTCATTTGCAGACTCAGCCGTTCCAGCTGCTCCCGAAAGCTGCGCACATCCGCGCAGTCCTTTGCTGTTTCCATAATCTCGTCCGCTATCTCCTGCAAAACCTGAGCACTTGTTCTTCTATATGCAGCAAATTCCTCTAAATATTCATCATATCCGATGACTTTACGAATATATTTCAAGGCATCATAGGGGGTGCGCTTCCGAATCTGATTTAAATCAATTCGCAGATTTTCCAGATTCTCCTCCTGCCACCCCTTCAAGGACGGACAGACAAAAAAGCTGCGCAATAGCGTATACGGCATAGCTTCCGCCTCTGCGAGCAAATCCTTCCCGATATAGCGTTTGGGTTTATTCAGAATCCGCCGCAGTGCGCTGTCCGATTCCTCATTCTCCGCAAGCAAAAGATAAGCAAGCAAATCCTTCGCCACCCAATGCTCATACACATTGCCGCTGTTATCGCGCAAATCGTATGGAATCCCTCTTTTATATAATTCTCTGGCAAACGCACCACCCTGTAGATTTGTACGGTAAATGACAGCAATTTCTATCAGCGGCACGCCTTCATCCAGAAGTCTGCCGATTTTCTCCGCAATATGCGCTGCTTCCTTCGCCGCATCCTCCGCCAGAAAAAACGTCACCTTATCACCGGCTTCCCCGATGCCCTTCATATTTTTCACAAAGCGCACCTCATTATTGCCGATGACACGCTCCGCCAAATTGACAATTCTCTCCGTAGAGCGATAGTTTGTATTTAATGTTACTTTTTTTGCCGCAGGATATAGCGTCGGAAAATGCAGAAGAAAATCAGGTCTTGCGCCGCGGAAGGCATAAATACTCTGGTCATCATCCCCCACCACAAAAAGATTCTGATGCTTCTCTGCCAAAATCTGCAAGCAGGCAAACTGCGCCTGATTGACATCCTGAAACTCATCCACCAGAATAAATTTATATTTCCTCTGCCAATACTCCCGCACTGCCACATCCTCTCGCAAAAGCTGATAGCACTGCGTCAGCATATCGTCAAAATCCAATTTTTCATGCCGTTCCTTATACCCTTCATACGCACGATACAGCTTGCGAAATTCCTCCACAGGCATTCCCACAGGCGTGAAGCGGTTTGGCTGCTCCAATTCACTGTTCATCAGAGAAAGCTGCGAAAAGAATTGCGAAATATATTCTTCTAAATCGGGAATATCCCATTTTTCTGCTTCAATACTATTTCTGAGGATGCTTCTTCTTTCCTCCTCCTGAAAAATCTGTTCCACATTCCAGCCGTATCTGCTCCGCAGAATCCGGAAAAAGATGCTGTGAAATGTTCCGAAGGAAACGCCGGAGGCTCCGTTTAAATTCTCAAATCGGCTTTTCATTTCTTCCGCCGCCGCCTTGGAAAAGGTCAGCGCAAGGATTTCCTGCGGCTTTGCCAATCCTCTTTCCAATAATCTGGAAATGCGACAAAGCAATACTGTTGTTTTTCCGCTGCCCGGCCCTGCCAGAACCAGCATCGGCCCTGTTTCGTGGCAGACTGCCTTCTGCTGTGCCGTATTCAGTTTTTTGCCCACAGTATCGCCTCCTTTTTCGCTTCTTTCTAAACATTAAGTATACCACATCTTTCTGCCAAATGCCAAAAAAACACAGATTCTGTCCTATCTTAATAAAACCTTACAAAACCCTTAACGCGTTTTTCATTGCGTAAATTTCTATTCTGTATTAAAATAATACATGTTTCAGGCTAAATACCCGAAACCGAAAATTTGAAGTAAAAATCCAGAGAAATGTTTTCCAGACATAGAAAACACGGAGGTTTCTAATGAATATTGGCATTTTTTCCGACACATATTTTCCACAGCTGAACGGTGTGGCAACATCCATCCGTACGCTCACCCATGCCCTGCGCGAAAAGGGACATACGGTGTATATTTTCACCCCTTCCGACCCTCGCTGCGAAGGGCAGCCCGATGATGAGGATATCTTTCGTCTGCCCAGTATCCCCGTTTATTTCGTACGGGATTATCGTGCAGGCTATATTTTCCCGCCGCATATTCTGAAAAAAATCAAAAAGCTGAATCTGGACATCGTGCATACACAGACAGAATTCCCCTTGGGCTTTCTGGGAAAGCTGGTTTCCACAACGGAGGGCATCCCCATGGTGCATACCTATCACACCATGTATGAGGATTATGTGCATTATATCGGCGGCGGACACATCATTTCCAAAAACATGGCTCGCGAATTCAGCAGTGCCTTCTGCAATACGGCAATGGCAGTCATCGCGCCTACGCATAAAACAGAGCAGCTGCTTTCCGGCTACGGCGTAACAAAGCCGATTTCCATCATCCCAACCGGCATCAATACCGCGCATTTTCGCAAGGAAAACTTCGATGCGGCAGAAATTCTTGCCCTGCGGGAATCCCTTGGCTTAAAAGCGGATACTCCCGTTATCATTTCCATCGGGCGCATTGCGAAGGAAAAAAGCATTGATGTTGTCATTTCCGCCTTGCCAAAGCTGATTGAAAAGCTGCCGGAAGTGCAGATGGTAATTGTCGGCGAAGGCAATGAAATTGAAAATCTGCGCAACTTTGCAGAATCCCTCGGCGTTGGTGCTCATGTGATGTTTACAGGCGGCAAGCCTTGGGATGAAATCGGAAAATATTATCAGCTCGGCAATGTTTTCTGCAGCGCATCTGTTTCCGAAACACAAGGGCTTACCTTTGCTGAGGCAATGGCAGGCGGCATCCCTGTTGTGGCAAAAAAGGATGAATGTATCGAAAATATCATCACTGACGGTGAAACAGGCATGCTCTTTGAGGAAAATGAAGATCTGCCGGAGCTGCTTTATCGCGTGCTGACCGACAAAGCCCTTTCCGAAAAGCTTTCCACAGCCTCTATACAGGCGATGGATGCTCTTTCCGTGCAGAACTTTGCAGACAGCGTGGAGCAGCTGTATCAAAATATTCTGGAGCAGGAGGAACGCCCCAAGCCCATCGCCGCCCCTGTTATTCCGTTTGTGATTGGCGCAAAGGCCGCCAAGGGCATTACAGGGTTGCCCGGGAAGATTTCTCGTACCTATTTAAAAAAAGCAGCGAACTTTCTTTCTTCTACCAAAGGCGAATAAATAAAATGGAAGCCAAATTTTCACAGAGTCTAAAAAGGTGCGCCCAGATAAGAAACCCTGTATTCTGAAATGCTGAAAGCTGCGGCTACTGCGTTAGTTACCCTTGACAGCCTAAGTCAAAGGATGCCTGCGGGAAACTTCCTTGCATCCGCAGTCTTTCAGCTATTTCATTTTCTTCATGTTTTCTTATTGGGACACACCTTAAGGGCTCTGTGTTTTTTTATAAATTCTTCCCAATCTTTTTCAAAAAATGCTTGACAAACTCTTTCCCATATTGTATGATAGTTCATGTGCCAAATGAATATGTGAGTGTAGCTCAGCTGGATAGAGCGTCTGACTACGGATCAGAAGGTCGCGTGTTCGAATCATGTCACTCACGGAAAAAAACGTATATCTCTTTGATATACGTTTTTTATTTGTTTCATTTCCGAGCAAAAACAAAATACTATCCATTTTATATTTCTACGCAAAAAAGAGAGGAGCGGTATTTCTACCGCCCCTTTCTTTTTATCGTGGGTAAATGTAAGGAATCAATTATTTTTCAATCTGAGGAGCAACGTCATCCATCCACTTCATCAGACCGCCCTTTTCTGCATTCTTATCCCATACATATTTCTTTGTTTCGGAAGCGATAACACCACTCAGACCGATCAAAGCAATACAGTTAGGGAATGCCATACAAGCATTCAGTACGTCAGCAATGTTCCAAACTACATCCAGTGCAGATACACAGCCTACCAGTACAACAAATGTCCAAACAACACGGAAAGGCATGATGGAC
>OGKA01002688.1_pt1 | contig 10520 bp, 8 predicted proteins | sample 1572211 | NCBI WGS metagenome assembly OGKA01 (sample SAMEA2582125, study PRJEB24529) | metagenome | biome: Human gut stool | place: China | collected 2011
TCAACTGGTGCAACTTTAATGCAACCTTATCCGAAAAATCCTTTTTCGCTCGCCTCAGCTCAGTGAACTGTTTCTCAACAGTTTTATTTGTATAGATAAGCTTCATAAATTCCTTTCCACTCGATTTAAATTACCTTTTTGGTAATTTAATATTATCAAATTCATAGAAAAAAGACCAATCAAAACTTCATTTGACTGATCCTTCTTTTATCATTTAACTAATAAACTACCCCTTAAATGCTTTCACAAAGGCCTTGAGTTCTTCGTCTGCTTCTTTGGTCGTTCCATGAAGCTGGCCAAGCATGTCGAGAAGGGACGCTGTCTGACTTTCAATCGTCGCATTGGTCTGATTAATCTTAGCCACAATCTCGGTCAAGAGCTCCACTTCTTCTTCCTCAAAGGTATCCACATAGCGAGGAATATTAAGGTTATAGTCATTTTCCACAATCTCTTCAAAGCTAGCCAGATGGGCAAACTTGTCCATATCCTCACGGCTCTTATAAGCATCCAGAATCTTCTCAATATGGGCATCCGTCATGATGTTCTGATTTTTCCCCTTATCAAACTCCTTAGAGGCATCGATAAAGTAAACATCACGATTGGTGCGGTTCTTTTTGAGAATGATAACCGTCGTCGGAATACTGGTGTTAAAGAAGATATTAGCCGGCAAACCGATAACCGTGTCAATAGCACCTTCTTCCAATAAAGCTTTACGAATAGTCCCTTCGGCATTACCACGGAAGAGTACCCCGTGAGGTAGGACGATGGCCATGACACCATTGTCTTGTTTCAAGTGATAGTAACCATGCAAAAGGAAGGCAAAATCAGCCTTAGACTTAGGTGCCAGTTTCCCAAATGGTGAGAAACGAGGATCATCCATGAAACCTGAGCTTGCAGACCACTTGGCTGAATAAGGTGGGTTCATGAGAACACCGTCAAAGTTAGTTGGCTCTTGGGTTGGCCAATCCTCATCCAAGGTATCAGCGTTGTGTAAAAACTGATTTTCAATCGGTACACCATGCAGAATCATGTTCATACGTGCCAGGTTATAAGTTGAGGTATTCAACTCTTGACCAAAGTAAACCACGGTCTGTGGTTGACGTGAATAGCGTTTGGCATTAAGCAAGAGCGATCCTGACCCCATAGTCGCATCGTAAAGGGTAAAGCCTTGCTTGTCCTCACGTCCTAAAAAGGCAATCTGCGTCATAAGCTTGGCAACAGGTTGCGGTGTATAGAACTCACCAGCTTTTTTACCCGAATCCGTCGCAAACTGACCAATCAAGTACTCGTAAGCATCACCAAGCATATCACCAGCATGACCTGCGACATCTAGGACTGCCAACTCTTTCATCACAGCCGCAACCGTCTGGTTTTGCTTTTGAGGAGTCGCCCCAAGTTTCTTAGAGTAGAGGTCAATGTCTTCAAAAAGGTTTTCGTAAAGCTCGTCACTCTGCTCAATATCACGAAAGCCCTGAGCCAAGTCCTCTAACTGAAAGCTACCATCGTTCACTCGCTCCACTAAGGCGGTAAAGGTCAAGTCAGGATGAATGGCATAACTCATCTCATCAGTGATGACTGTTAAGAGGTCTTCGTGAGTCTCCTCATCCTCGTAATATTTACGATAGACTGCTAGTGCCTCTTCCAAGCTCTCAGTCTCTTCCTCCATGGTCTCTGCCACGAAAAAGAGCATCTTGTCCGACAAATACTTGTAAAAGACCATACCCAAAAGATATGACTTGTAGTCGTTGGCATCCATCTTAGAGCGGAGCACATCCGCTGAGTTCCACAGGGCTTGATAAAGCGACTGGGAGGTTTGTGTTGTTTCCATAGTAATTCTTTCTGATTTCTTTTAGACCTTTTCTTGTTCCAGTGGGACGACAGCGAGGGTCTTGCCCAGACTGGCTAAGACTTTCAAAACCGTGTCCAATTGAGGACTGGTCTTTCCTGTCTCCATCCGAGCGATGACCGGTTGGCTGACCCCACTAAGTTCTTCTAGTTTCTTTTGGCTAATGCCCTTTTCATGCCGAGCCTCGATGAGCTCAGTCATAATCGCGACCCGCAAATCACTTTCCAGGATTTCTTCCTTGGTGAAGAGCTCTGCTCTCACATCTTTCCAATTGCTACCGATGGCACTATTCTTCATCTCATAACCCTCTTTCCTTCAAATCTTGCAACTCTCGCTTGGCTTTCTCGAGCTCTCGTCTAGGTGTCTTTTGCGTCTTTTTGACAAAAGGATGCAGTAAGACAAAGCTCCCATCCAACCAGGCCACGAATAAAATCCGATCCCGCAAGGGTCTCAAATCCCAGATCTCCGCATCCAAATGCTTGAAGTAGGGTTGGCCAGCACGAAAGCCACTATCAAAACCTGCCAACTTACAAACCTTAGTAATTGACAAATCATCTAGCCCCTTAACATCATCCAGAAGACCAAAGGCTTTAGACTCCATCCTTATGGCCCTAGCTCCGAGAAAGGAAATCTCAAAAGTCTCCTTAACAGCTGTCCCAACCAAACTAGCTGTAATAGACTTCTCAGTATTAAGAACCTGACCATCATTAAGCGTCGCCACTGTAAAAGCCTTGACTGGCAGATAACCACCACGGGACTGCTTAATCTGTTTAATAAGTTATGTTACTGATACCATGTTTGTCTCCTTTTTAAATACTCTGCATTAAATCTTAAGTCTCGACCTTAAATCTTGTGTCTTCCATCTTAGTAAATGTGAAACCTTCCTTCTCCATCTTTTCAAGTCTCGGTTTAATTTTAGAAATGACAGACTCCTTATAATCAGTATGCTTATGAGGGGATTCAAACAAGTATCTACCAGTCCAAATAGTATACCTCTTGTCCTCAGGAATAATATCAAATCCTTCATAGCCTAGTTCATTCGTAATAATTGATTGAAAAATCCAAAAAGATAAGAACTCCCTGTCATCAAATAATTTTATAGCCTCCCAAATAGTATCATCCCAATACTTAAACTTTTCAAACAAACCCTTACTACTTAAATAGGTTAGCAGAAAAAAGTCCTTTCTACGTAAGTTTGAAAAAGTCTCAGTATCTATTCTTAAATCAGAATAATATAGTCCCAGTTCGTGAAAACTAAGCAAGTCGTGTTTATTGAGAAAATATATGATTTCAGACTGATCCAACTTTTCATTTCTAAGGATAGGTTCCCACATCTTTATAATCCTAATAATAACATCTTCAGTCAGAGGTGAATTCCTTTCATATGAAGGTATAACCTCATTCAAACTTTCTTGAACAATAAAATTCATTGAAGGACTATTCTTAAATTTCATTGATTCTTTTATTACCATAATCAAAAGTTGTTTTTTCATTTTTTTTAGAAAATAATTGGAATTGACTAGATAAGTATTGGTAAAAATCAGATGATTGATCTGACTCAATAATCTCTGATATTAATTCCTCTGAGTTACTAGTAAACAGTAGATCTAACTCAATTTTTGTTCGGTTACTTGTTTGCTCATATAATAAATATTCTAACTTATTCTTTTTGAAACTTAATGGATAATCTGAATTATCTGAACTCTGAATTTCAGATAATTGTTCTTTTAGCGTATGACCTATACTTATTATGTCCTGAAAATCTGACTCTTCTGATTTCTCCACCTTAATTGGTTCACCTTTAAGCAGATTCATATATAAATCTGGATAAAATAAATAAGCATAAATCACTAGTAATTGCTGTTCAACCTGAACATGGTCCAACTTTCCTCTTGTAAAGAATTCTTGATTGACATAATCATTAAAGTGTTCTCTATCTCGTAGATTCTTCTGATCAGAATTTATTCTTTTTTTAAAATCATTAGAAAGCCCTATATTAAATTTATCTTCTAGAACACTAAAATAGTTATCCCATATATTTGAAGGATGCAAATCAAATGGTAGTTCAACTTGTCTATCAATTATTTTTGATAAGTAATTATCATCATTTTTATGAACCTTTGTAATATCACCAACAAAAACAATAGGTAACTTTCCATTTATCAAACTGAAAAGTTTATAACTTTCTTCTTGTTGCTTTTCGGACATTCTATCAAAGTCATCAATAATCAGGACTTTCGAAAACTTTGGTAATTTACTAAGTAAGAAACAATAAAATTCATCCGATTTTTTCTTAAAGACTTGCCATACAGCAACTATTAATGCTACTACTCCTCCTAGTTTCAAAATCAAAGGTTTTGAACCACCAAAATAATTACTCAACCCAATATCAACAACATTTGTCATCAGTATGGATACAGACACTAAAAGTATAATACCTAGTCTTATAGTCCAGTATAAAGGAGGATGTAATTTTGAAAATGCAATCTCGATGGTTGAACGAGTATCAGATAATCTCCAAAAATCAATAGTAATAAGTTTATTTTGGGAACTTCTCTTCACTTCTTTTAAAAATTCCGACTTACCAGATCCCCAACTACCATTTAAAAAATATGTTTTATTATCATAGAGTAATTTAGCAAAATTTTTCGCCGCAACTGAAGTATCAATGTGCTCTAACTTAATGAATTCATGCTCCATATTTTACTTTCTCCTTAGATAAACATATCTTGCAAGAATTTCTTTTTGAGTGTCTCGAGTTGAGAAATTTTTTCTTGGTGAGCAGCGATGAGGTTATCGAGGTTAGAGAAGTAGTCGCCGATGGCTTGTTGTTCTTCGAGTGATGGAGGAAGTGATACCTTTATTTTCTCTATCTGCCATAAAGAAAGCGAGGGTTGTGCTCCAATTGTTGAATCACTTTTGATAAAAGACTTTATTCTTGGACTTTTCAAAAAATTCAACATAAAAATCGCATCGTCTCTCTTCAATCTAATAATTGCAATTTGCTGATTTGTATTTGCAGGTAAATCTTTTTTATCAACTATCCCAACTACCCCAAGAGTACCGACAATTGAAAATAATACATCACCCTCTTTAAGTATAGAACGTTTTAGGTATCCTAAATGTTCCTCTAAACTTGTAGAGGCTGTCCGTACCAAACTACCAGTATCTCTATTTATACTTTCGGTTTTAATATAGTTTACTTCCCCTTGCCAGCTTTTATCTTTCGGTGTGGTTCCCTTAGTTATAGTTTCAGCCCTTGATTTAAGTTCATATAATTTCCACTCACCTTCAAATCCATCCAAACGAATCTCAGGAACGGTCTGTCCAGCTTTGGGAAACATCTTGGCGAGCATGGTAGCCTTGAGAGATTGGTAGTTGGCGAGATTATCCTTGTAGCTAGCTAGAAGGTCATCGAGAGTGCGGAAGAGGGAACCAATGGCGGTTTGTTCGTCAATTGTCTGTGGAATTGTAACAGAAATTTTTGATAGGTCTTTTGAATTTATTGCCGGATAACTCGTCCCCGTACATCTTTCTAAAACCTTGTTAACAAAACTTTCTTCTTGTAATCTGGCAAGAAGAAAAGCACTATCTATTAGTGGTCGTAATTGTGCATACCCAGTTGAAAAAACATAATCCTTTTCACCACTATCAAACAAATAATTATTCTTCTGATATGGACGGACAGTTTGATAAAAAATATCACCTTTTTGTGCTAAACGTTGTGCACGTGAGGGAGCACTCTCTCGTAATACTTCTTTATAAGAAATTAAATCCGTTCCTAAAACAGACTCAAGGTCAACATATTTAAATTTCTCTGGCAATGTTGACTTTGGATTGAACTTTGCAAGCTTGGATAATTTATTTTTTTCCCATTGATTCTTACACATCTTGAATCTAATCTGGGGGATAAAAGAATCAATCATAAACAAGTGATTTCCTCCTACATTTTTTTATATAAAATCTAGTCTTACTTTTCTTTGATATTCCTTTTCTTTTAAGTAACTGGAGTCTCAAATATTTTTTATTTGTTGTCTTCAATCTATAAAGTTCTTCAAAAAATGCGTAAGCCATAATTGCTTTTTGTACCAACAAAAAACCAACATTTCTCTCATCAACTAATCCATGCATAAAGATATTTCTGTTGAGGGGAAGGCTATCTTCTGAATAAACACTCTCAATTTCTTTAAATTTCTTAAATAAATTAACCTCAATATAACCTTTTTCATGGTATTCTGATAAAAAAGTAATTTGAGAGACAAGTTCATTTAAAAAATCGTCATTATTTGAGACATTGACAAAATTTCTAAATGAGTTTTGTGAAGTTAATATATTTGAAAAGCTAGTACCTTGTTCTTGAATCTGAATTTGTGAAAGTATAAACTCAATTCTTTCCAAGCAGAATATCACCATCATTTTATACATTTTTAAACTTTCAAGATATTCAAGTTGAGCAACTTCTTTGTATGTTCTCAATGATTTTGGAATAAAATCATATATACATCTTCCTCTTTGCTCTTCCCAGTATTTAAGATGTTCAAATAAATAGTAGTCTGCTTCAGATTGTTTTGTTACTTTCTCCATAGAAGCAAGCTCATCTAAAAACAATATGGGAGGATATATATCAAAATGTAAACATTTAGCAATTTTACGCTTTCTTTGTTCATCAAGTTGACGACGATAATCATCAAAGTCAATATTTTTTAAAAAGTTTCCTATATTTTTAAAATTATAAAGTGTTTGTAATTTTGAAAATTGCTTAGATAATACTTCAAGTATGTTTGAATAATTAGGTTGAATTGACGCTATTTTTTCAAAAGGTTTAGAAATATCTTTAACGTTATCTTGCATCAATTTCTTTAAACTTTGTGATATTGTTGAAACATTAGCACCAATACTTTCACTGAAATTCTTCATTAGATTTTTAATGTGAATTACCGATTCATTCATAACATTAGATTGTTTTCGGCTTATTCCATTTATCATATCAGAACTAATACTAACTCTTCCAACTGACTTCGATTCTAAAGATAATACCGTCTCACAGTATTCATCAAAATAATTTTCGAAAATGTCTTTTAATTCAAGTTGTAAATCCATTGTTCTTTGTTCGATATCAGACTTTAAAAACTTATCTCTTCTAAAAACTTCATTAATGTAAAACTTTGACTCATCTTTATCAAGTAATACTTTCTTTTTTTCTACAAAAGTTTCATCTGAGATTTTTACATTTGTATCCCTATGCAATAAGGTTAAATTTCCTAATTTATTCTTGTCTGAATCTTTCTTTTCAAAATTACTTTTGGGTATAACATGTTCCAACTGCCAAATCAATTTACCTTTATGATCTAATTCTGTAAAATCTATTGCTCTCCCATTATTCTTAAACTTCTCAATGCTAACAAGCAGAAAACGAGTGAAATGAACGTGGCTCCCACTATAATAATTAACTCGTTCTCTCTGTTCATCCTCAACAAATTTCTGAATTACTTTTTTATAGTCATCCAATTTAAAGTAATGGTGCTTCTTTTCCTGTTCTTTAAAATATTTGAGAAACCCATTACCAAAAACAGTTTCAAAACTATCTAATAATTTATCCACAATATCTCCTCTACCTCCCGACTCTCAGCGGTTCAATCACCTCTTCGATCAGTTGAGTATAAGCTTCTTTGATGTGTTTTTTGTAGCTGAGCGGGTTGAGGGCATCAGCTGTTTCTGCTTTGTAGTCTTTGTAGCGTTGGCTCTTGGTGAGCTGGCTTTCGCCAGATTGCTTCTTGGCACCTTTACGATAGTGTTGGACATAGTAACGAAGTTCATCAAGTCCGACATACCATTCTCTGGAAAAGCGTTTGAGATGGTCGTCGATAATGGCTTCAATCATAGTATCCAAGACGCCAGTGATAGATTGTCCTTGGTAATCTTTAGGGTTGGCTTGGACTTCTTTCCACAGGTTTCGGATGATTTCAGCTAGTTTAGGATTGGTGCGTTCCAGACTCTTGATATAGTTATCAACCGTTTCGATATCCTTGTCACTGAGGGCCTGTGGACTATCCTCTTCCTGCTGAATCATACTTTGAATCAAGGTCAGAATGTAAGCGTAGTTAATCTCGTCAACTTGGACGGATTCCAGTTCGTAGTGGATGTCAAAGAGATTATCATCTCCATCGTCTTCAGCTCGGCTTTTGAGCTCTGCTAGGATATTTTGATAGATTCCTAGATAGGTTTCAAGCTTTTCATCTGATAAGCCAGTTTCTGCATAGATAGCTGCTTCATCGTATTCGCTATAGACACGGATAGATGCCAGATACTTGTCAAAGGTTTGGTAAGCCTTGGCAATGCGACGGAGTTGAGGGCTAGTGACCTGCTCAATCGTGATGACATAGTTTTCCACATCTTCCACTTTTACTTGAAAGTCTATCCAGGCTTGGATGAAGTTGGCTTTTTCTTCTTCCCAATCTGGTGCAGTGACATCATTTTCACCTCCGTTTGAGTAGAGTTTAAGGGCGTTATCCACGGCCTCTTTAAAGGCCTCTGATCTTTGGAAGGTGATGATATGGCCATATCGCTTTTTACTGTCAAAGATACGGTTGGTGCGACTAAAGGCTTGAATCAAATCCTGTGGACGCATGGGCTTACGATCGATAAAGAGAGTGGATAGGCATGGGGCATCAAAACCGGTCAAAAGACGGTCAACGACGATAACCAAATCCAACTGCTCATTACGAGGAATGTATTTGTCTAATTTTCTGGCTAAACGATTAGTGATATCCGTGTTAAAGCCACGCAAATCAGCCATATTAAAATGGGTCCCATACTCCTGATTGTAGTCGTCCATGACCTGTTTCATGTGGTCTTGGTAGCCGATAGACTCTTCTTCATTTTCCGACACAGAGTAAGTGACCGTCATCTTTGGAAAGTCGGGTAGCACGCGCTTAACTCGCTCTGACACCTTGACACGTTCGTGTCCTGCCTTGATACTCTTGAGCAGATTGTAATAGGCCTGTGCCTGTGGGATGGACTTAACGGTTAAGATAGCCTCGTAGGTCTTGCCCACACCATTCGGAAAGCCCAACTGTTGATAACTTTTGTTTAGGATAGCATCCAAGACTTCTAGCATGTGTTCTTTATCTTCATAAACAGAGTCAGGAAGATCTTTTTCAGGAATCGGCGAAATGATGGTATTCCGATAGTCCACCTTGAATCCCAGAACTGCTCCGTCATGGATGGCTTCTTTGACCGTATACTCGTGCAGGCGTTCGCCATATTGTTGGTGGGTGGTTTGTGCCAAATCGCCTAATTGCTTGCGTTTATTTTCCTTGAAAATTGGCGTGCCTGTAAAGCCATACCAGAGCGAATTGTGGAAAAAGCCCTTGATGTCTTTTTGGGTCTGAGGCGTAACTGCTCGGTGACATTCATCCACAACGAAAGCCACACGGAGGTCCTTGATTTTTTCCGAATCCTTTTGGTATTTACCTTCTTGGAACTTGCGCATCATGGTTGTGATTTTCTGGATAGTTGTCACAATCACACGCTTATCATTTCCTGCTAAACGCTTGACCAAATCATGGGTATTGTCCGTTTCGTCGATGTCAATGACATCATTAGCGGCGTAGGAAAGAAAGGAGGACGTCGTTTGCTGGTCAAGGTCCCTACGATCCACGACGAAGATTGTCTTTTGAATGGCTGGTATCTGCAAGAGGTTACGAGCCACCTTGTAGGAGGTTAGGGTCTTACCAGAACCCGTGGTATGCCAGATATAGCCTGATTCCTGACGGCGAGAGGCATCCTGAACAGACTCGATAGCATGGATTTGATAAGGACGTAAGAGGATGAGAGCTTTTTTACTATCGTCAATAACGGAATACTGCATCACCATCTGATGGGCACGTGGAATAGACAAGACTTCATGAGCAAAGTCCATGAGACTGCTCATGGGTTTATTATCTTTATCCACCCAAGATGTCAAGAATTGTTTATTGAGCTTATCCTCTCGTGCAGCTGCGATATAACGTGTGTCTACTTTATTCGTCACAACAAACATCTGAAGGGCCGAATAGATGCCACGTAACTTTCCTTCACGGTCATACTTTTTGATTTGATGAAAGGCATCCAAAAAGGCCACTCGTGGACTCTTGAGCTCGATATGGATAAGAGGAAGACCATTGATCATCAGCGTCGTATCTAAACGACGGTCCTGATCTTGTGGATAAGCCTTGTCACGTTCTACTTGATTGACCACTTCGTAACTGGATTTTCCAGCAGCAATATTGTCACGCCAGATGACAGAAAGTCGGATAATCCCAAGGCTAGCATCTTCACGCTGTACCTCGACTTTGGCAATACCATTTTCACCAGCCAACCACTTAGCAGCTTCATAATAGTTAATGAAGTTAAGCTGGTTCTTGATTTGGCGCTTCTCCTGCTCGGTCAAGGGATGGTCAGCAAGTAGGGCAACATTATTTTGCGCTAACTTGTCAAAAAAGTTGTCCCATAATTGACCTTCATTTTTTAAATCTGGGCGATAGGTCCACTGGCTCTCACCAGAGGTTAATTGCTCGATTAATTGACGTTCTATCTCAAGTTCTGGAGTAACTGCTGGCATGACTAATCCTTTCAAAACTGTCGTAATCCCTTACATTATAGCATTTTCACGGTTTCTTTCATAGTTTTGGGA